>Ga0316230_1000035_pt1 | contig 216605 bp, 167 predicted proteins | sample TBH18025metaG_FD_206004 | JGI IMG/M metagenome (GOLD analysis project Ga0316230, IMG submission 206004) | Freshwater microbial communities from Trout Bog Lake, Wisconsin, USA - TBH18025 | ecosystem: Environmental > Aquatic > Freshwater > Lake > Hypolimnion/Profundal zone | place: USA... | reverse complement strand
TCATAGTATTGCAAGGATTTTGGCTAAATTTAGTGATTTTCTTGCAATTTGAGACAAATAATTATTCTATAAATTAACAATATGTTGTTGATAACCTGCATTTTAAAATTATCTTAAGGATCGACTAGTTATTTGCTGCTTATTTTTAAGTTGATTAATTTGCTGATAATGGGAAAAAAGGCGGGTTATTTTTAATTCATCCACTCATGAATAATCCGTTGGCCGGGCAATAACCAAACAAAGAACCTGCTTGGTTCCAAAAGTTTAAATTTATATTCATAGACAACTTCACGTGGGAATTTTCTATATTCTTTATCACTTACCGCTTTTTTAAAATGCTTTTTCCACCACTAAGTATTACGAACAATATAATGTTGTAATTATTTATTACCTCATTTGACCTCCCCAACCCATGAACACCCTGGCCCCTCCAAGGGCGGGGAGAGGAGGGGATTAAATGGAAGGTATTTTTCAGAACGCGGGAGATTTAGAGGGGTCAAAAAGGAGAAAATCAGAATTTTAAATAGTACATTATATCTTTACGATTACTTAGAATGATATAATAGCGACAAACTATCATTCCTAAATGAGATTATTAGTGACAAATCCATACTTTGCGATTGTTGTGAAGAGCGATTCCTTATTTACCGGTTTGGTCAGGTAGCCATCGCATCCGGCTTCGAGGCATTTCTCGTGCATACCGATCTCTGCATAGGCCGTCAGGGCAATGACAGGTAAACCAGGGTTGAACTTTTTAATTTCACCCGTGGCAGTAAATCCGTTCATCTCAGGCATTTTAATGTCCATCAGGACCAGCCCGATGGCGGATGTCTGCCGGCACATCTCAACGGCCTCCCGTCCTGTTTCGGCACGCAGAACCTGAAAATAGGATTTAAGGATTAATTCCATAAGCATATAATTAGAATCGTCATCTTCGGCGATCAGGATCAGGGGATGGCTGAGGTGGTTTGCGAGAGGTAGTTTTTGGCCAGGCTCCACCAGAATTGGTGTTGTTATCTCGCCAGGGATAGCGATGACGAACAAGCTGCCGGCGCCTTTGATTGATTCTGTGCGGATGGTACCCCCCATTAATTTCACGATACCTTTGACGATGGATAATCCAAGTCCGCTCCCTTCATAGGCCCTGGTGTTGGTATTATCCTCCTGCATGAAGAAATTAAAGATGGATGTCAATGCATCCTCGTTTATTCCAATTCCGGTATCTTTTACGAAAAATTCAAACGAGTCCTGAGTTATCGACAGGCCGACCGTGACAGCCCCCCCCCTTGTGAATTTTATGGCGTTATCCATCAGATGGGATACAATTTTTTGAATCAGGTTTTCATCTGACCTGATCATTACCCGGTTATCTGTTTGGGGGAAAATGATGGTGAGGTTCAATTTTTTCTCATTGCACCGGGATTGATAGTCTTGCCGGATCTGCTCCAAAAGACGAATCGGGGAGAAATCTTTTTTTACCACCTCCAGATTGCCGGAAACAATCAGGGAGGTATCCATATAGTCGGTTACCGTCTGAATCAACCGGTGGCTGCTCCTATTGAGTATATCGACAAACTGCTCTTTCTCCTCCTGTGTGTTTGAAGGATCGATGATCATGGGTGCGAAACCCTGGATGGCGTTAAGCGGGGTACGTATTTCGTGCGAGATGTTATTCATAAATGCCGTTTTGAGACGGTCGCTTGCTTCGGCTTTCTCTTTTGCGGTAATGAGGTCCTGCATCATCTTGCGTTTACCGGTGATGTCTTCCAGGATCATCACAAAGTGGGTTATTTGTCCTTCCTGGTCAACCAACGGGGAGATGCTGGCATCCACCCAGTAAAGTTCACCATTCTTTTTTCGGTCCTGAAATTCTCCTGACCAATGTTCCCCGGATAAAATGGTAGCCCATAAATTCCTGTAAAACGTTTCGTCCTGCTTTCCTGACCGGAGAATTCTGGGATTTTCGCCAATTACCTCCTCTGCGGTGTATCCGGTGGTGGTGCAAAATGACTGATTTACATATTCGATCCTCGCTTCAGGGCTGGTAATCAAAACCATTACCGGGCTTTGCTCGATGGAAAGGCTCAGTAAGTTCAGCCTTTGTTCCGCTTTTTTCTTTTCCGAAATATCATGAATAATGGTATGGAGAAATTCCTTTTCACCAATCAGAATTCTGCTGGTCAGGACCTCCACATCCTTTATGGTCCGGTCCTTGCATATATGACGGAATTCAAAATTTATTCTTTCATCCTTTGAGATCTTCTGAATATTGCCCAATGCCTTTTCAAAAGAGATTGTACTGAGATCTGCAATCGTCATTTGTTTCAGTTCATCGATACTCCAGCCATAGAATTTTGAGGCAGCTTTGTTGGCCTCAATGATTTTCCCGGTTTCGGGGTCGATGATGAATTTAACGGCCACATGATTTTCAAAGACATTTCTAAACTTCTCCTCACTGATGAGTAATGTTTCTTCGGCTTTTACCCGTTCGGTGATATCGCGCAGGGCTCCGTCGATATGGTCGGGTTCTCCGCTTGGATTGCAGATCAGCCTGGCATTGATGGAGGCATAGCGGATCTCTCCGGTTTTTGTCTTCAGTCTGATTTTGTAATCCCTGATTTCCCCTTTATCCTGAATTGTTTCAACCAATATTCTCCGTTCTTCCGGATCATAATATAAATCTTTCGCGGTTTTTCCGAGCAGATCCTTGGCGGTGTATTCTGAAAAATATTTAATAGAAGGGCTGACCTCGCGAAACATTCCGTTGAGATCGGTCTGATAAAACACATCCTGGACATTCTCGAAAATCGTGCGGTATTTCTCTTCACTCTGCCGGAGCGACTCTTCGATTCTTCGACGGCTTAATCTTGATTTTGCCTCTTCAAGAGCCTTTTTTACCGCGTAGGGAAGTCTTTCAAGGCGATCTTTAAGGACATAGTCGACCGCTCCGTTTTTGAGAAGTTCTACAGCCATGATCTCTCCGATTGAACCGGATACACAAATAAACGGCGTATCGGGACAGTATTGATTGGCGATTATGAGGGCATGAAAGCCATCGAATCCATGGAGGTTATAATCGGCCAGAATAATGTCGTATTGGTTGTTCGTAACTGCATCGGTAAAATCATGGTCAGTATCGACGCGCGAAATATTCAGGATATATCCCGCACCCGCCAATTTGGCGCAAATAATTTCGAAATCAATTAACGAATCCTCGAGGGATAAAACAGTCAGAGCCATCTCCACCAGGTTATTCATCCTTATGTCCTCCATCCTGAGGCAATTCATTGAGCAGCGCCCAAAAAACTCCAAGTTGTTTTACCGCCTCATAAAAGTCTTTAAAATTGACCGGCTTGACCACGTAGGCATTTGCTCCAATTTCATAACATCGTTTTAAATCGGGTTCTTCGCGTGATGAGGTGAGCATGACAACGGGAATGGTTTTTAAATTCGGATTATTCCGGATTGCCTGCAACACTTCAATTCCATCCATTCTGGGCATTTTAATGTCGAGCAGGATTACAGCAGGATTTTCTCTTGGGCGGTTTTCATACTGACCCTCGTAGCGCAGGTATTCGAGCGCCTCAATACCGTCGCTAACTGTAACTACCCGATTAGCAAGATTTTGTTCAGCTAACGCTTCGAGGGTTAGTTCGGTATCGTTTAAATTGTCTTCAACGAGCAATATTTTCAGCAGTTCCATCATATTGAGATCTCCTTAATTTTAGGTAATGTAAAGTAAAATGTGGCCCCCTGGTTTAATTGAGATTCGGCCCAGGTGCGCCCCCCATGTTTGGAGATTATCCGGCGGACATTGGCGAGGCCGATGCCTGTATCCTCAAATTCACTCTTATTATGAAGGCGCTGAAACACTCCGAACAGTTTGTGGGCATACCGCATATCAAAGCCTGCACCGTTGTCGGCGACATAAAAAACATATTCCTTTTGCTCCCGGGTGTAACCGATGGTAATTTCAGCAACTGCTTTGGTTTTGGTGAATTTTATGGCATTGCTGATCAGATTGTACCAAACGATCTGCAAAAGGGCATGATCCCCTTCCAAAACGGGTAATTCTGCAATATTCCACCCGATTTCCCGGCCAATAGTTTCCGGGTTTATCAGTTTTAGAACGTCTTTTATCACAAGGTTCATATCCATGACCGTATTCTGCATCTCCTTTCTTCCCGTTCTTGAAAACTGGAGCAGGTCGTCGATTAATGTTCCCATATGGCGCGAAGCCCCAACAATAACCTCGAGGTAATGTCTCCCTTTCTCAGGGAGCAGATTATTGTAATTTTCAGTCAGGAGGTCAACAAATCCATTTATATGTCTCAGCGGCGCCCGTAAATCGTGGGAAACGGAGTATGAAAAAGCTTCGAGTTCCTTATTCGCCTCCTCGAGCTGGGTTGTACGGTCGAGCACACGTTCTTCCAGGGTCTCATTAAGTCTGGTGATCACCTCTTCGGCTCTTTTCCGTTCGGTAATATCGAGCATAGTTGCAATGGTGGAAGGTTCTCCGGCAAGTTCGGTATTCTCGATGGAGGTGAGTAAATGGAGAATTCTCCCCGTGTGCGATCTGGCCCTTAATTCAAAATTGTGAAGCGATCCGCTCTTTTGTATTTCAGCCATGATTTTATTCCGTTCTTCAGTGTCAATCAGGTTCAAGTCATCCCCTTTTTTTCCCACCACCTCATCGCGAGTCAATTCGATCATCCGGAGAAAACTGTCATTAACAGCAATATATCGTCCATTTTTCTGATCGGCAATGGTCATTGGCGACGGACTGCCATGAAATGCCTTGGAGAAGAGGTCTTCTGATTTCCGCAAGGCCTCCTCGGTCTTTTTGAGTTCGGTAATATCCTGGAAAGAGCCGTGTACCTTAACCACAACACCATTTTCAACGACGGGATCTCCTATGGTATGGACCCACTTATGAACCCCTTTGGCAGAAATGATTTCCAATTCGAGGTCATACGGTATTGCCTGTTCAACGGAATCCCTCACCGCCTGATTGATTTTATCTTTAGACTCTCCGGTATAGTATTTTAAGCTCAAATCTACGGATGCCGGGGTATGGGGATCGAGGTCATGGATTCGGGCTACTTCCTCAGTCCAGCTGGCACTTCCGCTAAGTGGTGAAAACTCCCATCCGCCAACTTTGGCAATCCGGCCAACTTCGCGCAATATTTGTTCGTTGTTTCGGAGCGCCGCTTCGGCCTGCTTTCTTTCTGTAATCTCATTTCCCATAATGAGCAGGAAAGGGCTGCCGCTCAAATCGACAATTTCCACAGAGATAAGCATTATGCCGGTAGTCCCGTTCTTTTTATTGATCTCCACTTCATAGTTGATCACATGACCGAAATCTAGGAGAAGCTGTCTCACTTTCTCATGATCCTCAGTGTGCCTCCATAAATGAATATCCAGATAGGAGTGACCGATCATTTCGGAACGGGTGTAGCCGGTGACCTTCAGGAAGGCATCGTTAACCTCCACCCAGAGGTCAGTCGACAGTTCTGAAAGGCTGATTGGGATCGGACTGGACCTGAATGTGGTGGAAAAGAGCGCTTCGCTTTCCTGGAGGGCGTTTTCGACCTGTTTGCGTTCGGTGAAATCTTTGGTAGTACTCAAAATATGCGGGATACCGTCAATTTCTATGATGGTGGCAGAGACAAGAGTGTCATTCTTTTTACCGCTTTTTGAAACAAGTCGCACATCAAAATTCTCAACAAGGCCGTCGTTTTTTAACATCTGGACGAACTGGGCTCTTTTTTCAGAATCCTGCCAGATATTTATTTCGAGGGATGTTTTGTTCAGAACTTCTTCTGCCGAAAATCCGAAAATCTGGGTAAATCCATTGTTGACAGAGATATACATTCCATCATCAAGCCGATTAATGGTGATTGAATCGGGATTGGTGAGGAACGCTTTCCTGAATTTTTCCTCACTTTCCTTCAGTGTCCGTTCTATTTTTTTTCGTTCGGTGATATCCTCGACAAGTGAAAGAATTCCGATCACCTTTCCGTTTCCGTCCAAAAAAGGGGAGGATGAAAAGTTTACATGAATTTGTGAATAGTCTTTTCGGATACAGACCGTTTCAAGGTTTTTAATGGTTTTCCCGGCGTAAATATGACCCCGCAATTTTTGAATTTCATCGAGTCTATCCTTGGGGATGATTGGATTTCGCTGTCCGATGATTTCGCTGTTTTTCCAGCCAAAGGTGTTTTCTGCGGCTTCATTCCATAAGTTGACAGTTCCATTAAAATCGGTTATAACGATGGCATTGGGAGAGGTTTGAATGATGGCCGAGAAGCGTTGAAGGGCTTCTTTTAGTTTCTGTTCAGCATGTTTTTGTTCGGTGATATCTCGGCCAACCACCACAGAACCAACAATGTCGCCGTTATTTCCCAGAATCGGGGCAAAGCTATAGCTGCCAACCCACGATTCACCGGTGTCTCTGCGATGGAGCGCATACTCTGCGTTCTGCACCTTCTCGCCGCGTAATGCCCGCGGTACGGCCCATTGCTCCACCGGAGCCGGATTACCGTCGGGTAAAAAGACATCGAGAAAACCCGGGTATTCCGCAAATGTTTTGGCACAATCATCTTTATTTTTGAATTTGTGGAATGTGGCGAAGGCATCATTGAACTCTTCAAAATTTCCATCAACATCCGATATAAAAAGGGCATCGGTCATGCTTGAGAGCGCCGCATTCAATTTGGCCCTGTTTTCCAGTAGCTCCTCCTCTCCCTTTTTCCGACCGGTGATGTCGAAATTGACGCCAATCATGCGTAAAGGTTTTCCCTGATCATCGAAGAAGACCTGACCGCTGGCCTTGATCCAATGGATGGAATTGTCGGGCCACACCACACGGAACTCTGTGTCGTAATCATTTTCACCCCGGATTGCCGCCTGTGATATGTTATCGCTGTTTTCCCTGTCATCAGGATGTATGCCATTGAGCCAGGTCTGGTAGGCTATCGAAAGTTTATCCTTTTTATGACCATATAAAAGGTACATACGGTCATCCCATATCAGGTTGTTATTTACCAGATCCCAGTCCCAGATTCCCAACTGGGCGGCATTTGTGGCTGTAGCTATCCGTTCATTCAGGCGCTTGATCTCAAGTTCCGCCTTTCTTTTATTGGTTATATCTTCAATAATAGCAACATTATAGAGAAACTGTTTATTGTCATCAAAGGTTGGGGTGACTGTGAGTGAGACCCATATTTCCTGGCCATCCTTACGGATATAGCGCTTATCTGTTTTATAAACCGAAAGTTCCCCTGCAATGATTTTTTTAATATTTGGAAAGTCTAACCGGAAATCATCCGGATTGGACAGTTCTTTGAATGTGAGGTGGCGCAGTTCGTCTTCGGTATACCCAATCATTTCGCAAAACAGGTTATTGGCGATTAAGATTTGGAGCTCTTTATTCACCAATGTCATACCGAAAGGGCCTTCCTCAAAGATTTTCCTGAATCTTAATTCGCTTTGATGCAATAGCTCTCCGTCAATTTTACTTGAGGTAATATTCCTGTTTGTCCCTCGCCGGCCCTGGTATATACCTTTATTGTCAAATAATGGAGCGCAATTATGACTAATCCATCTCAGCTCATTTGTTTTTGTAATTATCCGGAACTCAAGATTGTTGTGAGGTGTTTGATGATCGGATAGCTTCAAATGCATCTTTACCTTTTCCTTGTCAGCAGGGAAGATAATCTCATTAAAAAGTCCGGGACGCTCCATAAATTCAGACGGGTGATAACCACAAACTTTTTCAGATGCCGGTGAGACATAGTGGAACTTCCCTTCCGGTGAAATCCAATAGACCCAGTCCTCCGAATTATCGGTGATCAACTTGTATTTTTGCTCGCTTTCGCGCAGCGCATCCTCTGAATTTTTACGTTGGGTGATATCAATGGAAAGGATAAATACTCCTTCAGGGACCGGCTGAATGCTTAAATCAAACCAGCCAACCGCGCCATCAGGAAACACAAATTCATTTTCCAGACGATTGGGCACCCTCTCTTCCATTGTCTGCTTAATCGTTCTGAATATGGCTGTTTTTTGGATTCCGGGCCACATATCCATATAGCGATTACCCAACATTTCATGGTTTGGCCGACGATTATGGATCTCTGCAGTATGGTTCAAATAGATAAACTTCCAGTCAAATCCGATGATCTGGCAGCTCTCGAGCATATCATCGAGCGTTTCGCGGAAACGCTTACTGTCGCCGGAATTTAATTCGTCGCCTTTATCTCCTTGAATTATCATAATGTAAAAAAATTACTAATTCAGAATCGCTTCTTTACTGGTCATGACGTACCGGTCGGGTTAGGAGTATGGTGGCAGAAATTAGATCTGGTTAGAGACATCTAAACTAACAAATCTAATTTTGAAAATGGTAATAAATTTTTAATTTTTTAACTATTAAACAAAAACATCCTGATATTATTTGTTTGCCGGAATACAAGTTTTGGAACACCTGAAAAACAGAACAGGTAATCCCCATAAGGGGAACCTGACGTTTAAACCGATTATTTTCAAACGGAGATAGTTGTGAATCATGACGCACACAGTGGTGATTGATACATTATGTAACTTATTAAGTGATTGTCAATGAATAATGTTCAACTTTCAATGACTTTTCGATCTGATTGTCTGTGATTTAGAAAAATATAATCGCGACATTAGATCGTTCCAGGTACTTAACGGTGTTACCGCCGGTTATTTCACCAGTTTAGAAATTGCCCTGAACTCTTCAGCTCCGGAAGTTCGGGTAAGTTCAAAAAGAATCGATTCGAAGGTTGAAGTCATGATGTTTTCGAAGCGGAAACGTTCTAAAGCACCTGTTTTGCTGGACTCTGTCCGGGAGGTTATGCAATCAGTTATTACAACGGGGAAATAGCCAGCCTCCCTCAGATCAACAGCTGTCTGCAATACACAGACATGTGCTTCAATGCCACAGATAATTACCGTTTTGGATTCATGGAGACTCAGGAAATTCCGGTATACTTCGGCTCCAAAACTGCTGAATTCAATTTTTTCGATTGGTGAAAACTCAGGAATAAGTGAACTCATCGATTCAAGCGTTTCTCCCAATCCCCGGGTATATTGCTGAGTAAAAGAGATTGGAATATCCAGAATTGTCAGTCCTTTCAGTAGTAATATGCTGTTTTTCAATAAGATATCCTTGTCGTTCATCGCAGGAAAGAGTTTTTCCTGGAAGTCAATAAAGAGTGCTGTGGTACCGGTTCTTGCAATTCGCATAGCTAAGTTGTAAATGAAAGAGTTATAAATTTAAATTAACCATTAATCATTAACCGTTATTATAGGTTGAAAAATTCAATGACGAAAATAGCCGCTTTTTCCTTATAAAGAAATCAAAGACAATGCTCCCTATATACATTTCGGGATGATTGGTCTTTAGGATCTTTTCGCCTAAAGCCTCCCTTTTTTTCCTGAGTTTTTTCAGGCTTTTGTAGAAATCCAGGTGAGCCGCTAGCACTCCGGCAAAGGCTTTAAATTGTCCGGTAATCAGAAACTGAAGCGCTGCGATGCCATCGAGGACCATCCGTAGGAGGAGTGTTTTAAAGAGCACTCCGTTGGGGAGGTTTTTGTAAAGGAGGAACAGGTTATTTCTGAAATTAAGGTAAATCTTCCGGGGCGATCCGTAAGCAAGCGTTCCCCCGCCAAGGTGGAAAACTTTGGATTCGGGATTGATGACGACCTTATATCCCTGGTTTTTCATCCTCCAGCAGAGATCGATCTCTTCCATATGGGCCCAGAAGTCGGCATCAAACCCGCCGGATTCGTGCCAGAGCTTTCCCCGGATCATCATAGCAGCGCCACTGGACCAGAAGACCGATAGGGGAGTGTCGTATTGTCCAAGATCATCTTCCTGAGAGTTAATGATTCGCCCACGGCAGAAAGGGTAGCCATAGCGGTCAATAAATCCACCCGAGGCTCCGGCATATTCGAATTTTTCGGGCTGATTAAGCGATAGGATTTTGGGCTGGCAGGAGCAAATCAGCGGATCGCTATCCATCATTTGAATCAGGGGTTCCAGCCAGTTTTCAGTTACCTCCACATCAGAATTTAAAAGCAGGATATACTCCGGAAAAATATCCTTTAAAGCCTGATTATATCCTTCAGCAAAACCGTAGTTGCGACCGAGCTGTATTAATTTAATTTCTGGAAAGTTGTTTTTAATACAGTTGCAGCTGTCATCATCCGAATGGTTGTCTGCCACAATTATTTCGGCCCAATCGTAATTGGAATACCGGATTAAAGCGGGCAAAAACTGCTTCAGATGATGACTTCCGTTCCAATTTAAAATAACAATGGAGAGCTTCATACGGGTTATTCAATTATCATGGAATACGTTAAAAAATTCTGCAAAGGCTGCATTATTTGCAAAAAAACAGCCTGAATACCTTTACATGGTATTGTCTTAATGGGCGAAATATCGAATTACGTACTTAAAGTCTCACTGTTAGTCAGCGTATGTATTTCACGTTCTATTGCTGACCGGTTATGCTTCCATTTCCGGTGCGACCACAACCAGTATTCCGGGTTTTCAACGATAAGCTTTTCCATCAGCCGCGTGCTTTTTTCAGTGATTTCAAATTTGGGACAAGCTTTGGCATTGTCAGTAATTAACTCAAATTCAACTTCGTAAAATCCCCGTTTCACTTTTTTTGTTCTTCCAAACAAAACGGCAGTCTTTAATTTGACCGCAATTTTTTCAGGACCTATCAAAACAGCAGTTTCCTGGTTTAAGAAGGTGGTCCAATACTGGATGTCGTGAACCCGCGGTGACTGATCGATCAGAAATAGGACTAATGCCGGGATTTTATTTTTGAAATCGTCAGAAAGTTGTCTGAAGGTTAGGGCCCTTTCGAGAGGGACAGAACCAAACCTGCTTCTCAGATGGATATAAAATTTTTCGAAGGCGCTATTTCTGAGCTTTTTATAAATGGCATACGATTTATGTTGGGTGTGCAAGCCCCAGTTATTGAAACACTCCCAATTGTTGTAATGCCCCATCAGAATAATTACAGTTTTCCCCTGATCCATAATTTCATTGGCCATTTCCGGATTACGAAATTTGACCCGTTTCTGCACCTCTTTATCTGAAATCCAGTCGAAATAAAAGGTCTCAAGGAAGCAATCGCAAAGATGATGGTAGAATCTTACTGCGATCCGCTTGCGTTCCTTTTTTGATTTCTCAGGAAAGGAATGGAATAGATTTATGTCTACAACCTCCCGTCTGTAACGGATCAGGTGAAAGAGAATGATAAAAAACAGGTCTGAGATCAGATACAGGAGGCGAAGCGGCATTTTATAAATCAGCCACGACAATGTCCGAAGGAGGTAGTATCCAGTCATTCGTGTTTGATATTTGACCAAAGATTCATAGAGTAATTTAAGGTGAATTGTTTGTTAGAAGCTAATTATATAATTTTCAATGAATAATGTTCAAGGTTATTAAGAATTATTTATTCGAGAAATAGAAAGATATAATGTCATAATTATTTGTTTCCTCTTTTGGCTTCCCCCAACCCCTGACCTCTCCAACTTCTCCAAAGTAGGGGAAAGATGGGGAAAGGAGCGGATTAAAAGGCAGGTATTGTTCAGAACGCGTGAGATTTAGAGGGGTCAAATCGGAGAAAATCAGAATTTTAAATTAGATCTTTCCGATTACTTAATTCTTTAAAAAAAGTTTGTTCAAATCAAATTTAATAAGTTTAACCATTTTGGGCAACTTTTTCCCGATTATGTTTCCATCGTTTATGTGACCACAGCCAAAACTGGGGTTGATCGATTATTTGGTTCTCCAATAATTGCAGGCACTTTTCAGTGATTTCAAATTTCGGACAGTTGGCGGCAGTATCTGTTACTAATTTAAATTCTACCTTATAATGTCCGCGTCTTACCTTGGTTGAATGTGCAAACAGCACAACGCCGTCGATTTTTCGGGCAACTTTCTCAGCACCCAGGATTACGGGTGTATCCTGGTTCAGGAATTTTACCCAGTGCTGAATCTCATAGATCCGGGGTGTCTGGTCGAAGAGGAATGCCGAGGTTGAGGGAATCCCCTTTTGATGATCATCCATAAGGCGTCGGTAGGTATCTGCACGCTCGAGCGGTATCGCGCCGAACCGGCTCCTCACATTCAGATAGAAATTTTCAAATACGCTGCTTTTCAGTTTTTTGTAAATCGGATAGAAACGATATTTTGTATATAGCGGCCAGTTGCAGAACCACTCCCAGTTGTTGTAATGGCCAAGAATTACAATTACATGCCGCCCCTTGTCCAGATAGCTGTCAGGCAATTCGGGATTCAGATACGTTACAACGCTCTTCCCTTTGGTGACCGACATCCTGTCGAAATACAAGGTTTCGATGGCCGTGTCACAGAGATGATGGTAAAAGCCTCTTGAAATACGATTCAGTTCACTTTGCTTCTTCTCAGGAAATGAATTGGCCAGATTTCGTTCAACCACCTTGCGACGATACCGAACAAGGGAATAGGTAATGAAAAAGAAGATGTCCGAAACAAAATAATGAACCCTGAGGGGAAATAAGTGCATGGTCCAGGTAAGGGTCCGCAGTAATAAGTATCCAGCTTTTTTCATTCAAGCGAATCGAAATTTTGAAAATGATCAACAAAGATTCATTGACCGGTTTATATATCCTCATTTGCCTTGTCAGAATCTTCCGCAAGAAATTGGTGGACAATGGCTGAAAATTCATCGAAGTAGGCGCTGTTTGAGGCGATCAGTTCTCCATTGAACAAGAATTGGCTGGTTCCGTTGAAATCCGAAACTTTTCCGCCTGCCTGTCTGAGGATCACAGCTCCCGCTGCCACATCCCAGGGCTTAAGTCCATGTTCATAAAAAGCTTCAAAACGACCGGCTGCGACATAGGCCAGGTCGGTAGCTGCTGACCCCAGTCTTCGTAAACCATGTGAATGAATCATAAAATAACGCATTGATTCAATGAACCGATCAAGCATATCCATCGCAGAATAGGGAAAGCCGGTAGCAATCAGTGAGTCTGCTGTGGTAGCCGCGGTGGTAACACGGATCTCTTTCCCGTTCAAAAAAGCTTTGCTTCCTTTCCAGGCATAGAAACATTCGTCCTGAGTAATTTCATATACAACGCCAAGAACCAATTCGTCATCCTCCATCAGGGCAATACTTACCGCAAACGGAGGAAGGCTATGGATAAAATTAGTTGTGCCGTCAAGCGGGTCGATGATCCACTGATATTTTTCATTGGAACTTGTGGCGGTTCCCTCTTCGGCAATAAAACCCGATCCGGGTAACAGGTTGCGAAGAGATCCGACAATCATCTCCTCTGCCTGTTTGTCAACATAGGATACAAAATTGGCTTTCCCTTTGACCTCAATGGATTCAAGGTCAAATTTCTCCCGTTCACCGGCTATAAATGCACCGGCTGTTCGGGCTATATTCTGGACATCAATACAAAGTTGTTCGAAATTCATGTTTTTGTGGCAAAATTAGTGATAATTCCGTTGTTTAAAGCAGGTTAATCGGGAATGGGATGATTTGATGTCTCACCCTGATGATCGTTCCATAAACTGAATCATCACTAAGCAATTAACCATTAGTCATTTAGCGTTGACCATTACATCTGTTTCACAGCCCTGATCAGTCCCCGTCTCAAATAGGGCGCCTTCATTTTTTTGTCGTAATAAAACAGCATGAAACCATTGGAATGGGAGGTTTCGAAACCATTCTGAGAGAGAAGAGCTTTAAAATCCCTCTCGTCGTCCTGTTTGTGGTAAGTGCAAATAGCCAGTTTCAGCGGATTCTGTTCCCGGAGTATCCGCTGACACCCCTTTAGAAGGCGTGATTCAGCGCCGTCAACATCAATTTTTAAAAAGGTTATTTTTTCGCCCGGGGTAAGAAAATCATCGAGAGTGGTGTTGGTATCATTGGTGATATCGCTCACGAACTTATTAATAATCTGTACTTTCTCTTTCCAGGGTTCAAAAGTTGCATTCAGCGCTTCGATCCACTCTGTGTCGGTTTCGAAAAGGATAAGCCGCGAGGCCTTTTCAACGGCACCTAAGGCAAAATTTCCTTCAGCCACACCGATGTCAACAAGTACATCACCCTCTTCAATCTTAAACTGGTCTGTCAAATACCTGTGCGGACTCCGGGTGTCCTGCTCTTTTGTTAACTCATTAAAGCTGTGCCTTATCCTTTTTTTACTCCATCTTTTCTTGAAATAGAGTTTTTTACCATCCAGCATCACATACCGTAACCCCTTTTCTGGATCATCAAATACTTCAATGGCATCGGCCAGATATTGATTCTGAAAATCATAGGGGAATACTTCTATCTGATTTATTCTCAGGTAGTCTAAAACAGCAGAGAGTTCCTGATCCGGAGATTCGGGAAGAGCGTCATAATAGTTGAGGATTGAACTGCGAAGCTCTCGGGCGAGAATGCGCTTTCTGATAAACTTGGGAACAACGATCCGGTAGATCTGTGAGGTAAATCCGCTCATAAAAGTTGATATTCTGGTTTTCAATTCGGTAAAGATATACAATAATCCTATTGCAGGTAGTGAACAGTAAATCCCTGAACTGATCCGGATTCCTGTTAAATGAAATGGATGATTTTATTAAAACAGGGCAAATACATTGCTCTGTGGGTTGTAAATAACGATTTAATACTGATTTATGTAATTTAACCAGATAACTGTTTCCCTGAAATCTTTGACAGCCGTCGAAAATCAGCAAAAACAATGCCACAAAGTAACCGGGTGACGGCACTGAATTGAGCTTTCAATCCGGTATTTTGATTAAGGCAAAGCCGAAAAATCAATTTCTGGTGTCTGCCCGCCACCGGAACGGACAAGCCAGCTATCAATTTCTGTGGCATCATTGAAGAAGCCACAATTTTTCAGGCAGAAGCAGCCATTTTTGACCGTGCCGGAGTAATCGAGACGGGCCCCCTTTCGCGCAGTCGCATCCGCAGTGAATTTTGCCCGATAAATTGGAGTCCACACGCCGGAAGTGGTATAAATCCATTGATTGGAATATAACCCCATCCGGGGGATATTTCCCGTTTCGGGTTGAAAATTTTCGAGAAATGAGTGGAGTCTTTGGAGATAGGTCGATGTTTGGGGCCTCCTGAAACTTGCAATAAGTTGCCATTTCCCATCTTCAGGAGCATAAAACCACGCGGTATAATCGGTTGAATTGTCTGTGGAAGGTTCCCCGTGGAGTAAAAACCGATAGGTGGTCCCCGATTTCCAGTTGTACATTCTGTAGCTTTGACCACCGGAACCTTCGTCGCCAAATTCTCCCGAATGGATCTGCTCCCCTTTTCGTGATAATGTGACTCGCTGATTGACCGGTATTTCAGATGGCTTATTAGTTTTGCAGGGGCTCCAGACCGAGAATAAAATTCGTTTCTCCCAGGCTGAATTGACCTGAATGCCAAAATAACCTTCTCCAAAACCAATGGCCATGAAAAAGGATCCCGGGATATCATTTCCCGCGGGAACGGTTATCTCATTGTAAAACCACGCTGCCTGTCCGGTATTTGGAGGAATTTCATAATTCAGATGGACTGAAGGTCCCCGCCGCCCCCAATAAAAATCATCCTTCACGAACCGGGTATCTTCACCGACACTTGCACCGGTGATTAGCACATCTGAGATTTCGGCAAATGTGGCTCCATTTCTTGAGATACCCCCGATGATTAATTTTTGATAGCCGCCATTTTTTAATTCGAAAATGCCGATTTTGAGGGTGTCAAAGTTTGAATTACAGATGCTAAGGATCTTTTTTTGGTCTCCTATCCGAAACCAAAGCCTTGATTTTCCTGCAACTGCACGCGCTCTTACAGCAATTTCGATAGGCCCTTTACGACCCGTAAAGAAATAAGTGGTTACATGTGTATTTCGATCCGACCAGTTCGTTATTCCTGAACCGGTGATGGTTGTGTCGGAGCTGTTCTTGTTTATTGCCCAGCTATTGCCGCCAACAGGGATAACCATCAAGTGGCTGCCTTTTGATTGAAGTATATTTTGGGTCATAGTCTGACCAACGGTTGCCGGCGGATCAATCGGAAACAGAAGAAGCAGCAAAATAAACCGGAAATATCTTTTCAATGAAAACTATTTATATTGACAGTGATAAGCTACCGGAGCATTTGCCTTTACTTTAAAGCGGACGTCTTTTTCCACTTCGAAGATTTCTCCCTTTAAATAGGTAGTCCATTGAGTTTGGCCCGGCAATATCACCTCCAAAGTACCCCCTGTAATGGTCATAATTTCTATGGTGGAAGTGCCGAATTCATATTCACCCGCTTCCATAACTCCTATAGTTGCAACCCCTTCTTCATTTTCGACTGCAATCGATTTTACACTTCCACCAAAATACTCGTTTACTTTTAACATATCTGTTTTAATTTAATTATTTTTTTCATTCTTTCATTTCTTCATTCCTCAAAGCAGATCGCTTGCCAGTTCAGCAAGATAGCTTCTTTCCCCCTTGACCAGGTTTATATGTGCGAAAATGTCCTGCCCTTTCATCCGGTCAGTGAGGTAGGCGAGGCCATTGGATTGCATATCAAGGTAGGGTGAATCGATTTGCTGAATATCACCTGTAAAGACCATTTTGGTCCCTTCGCCTGCCCTGGTAATGATGGTTTTAACTTCATGTGGCGTAAGGTTTTGCGCCTCATCGATGATGAAGAAGCAATTGGATAGACTCCGTCCCCTGATAAATGCCAGAGGGCTGATTACCAGTCGTTCGTCTTTCTTTAGGTCCTCGATCATGCGGTATTCCTGACTCACCGGACTAAAGCACCGCTTTATGACAGCCAGGTTATCGAAAAGGGGCTGCATATACGGTGATACTTTTTCTTCGGCATCTCCGGGCAGGAAACCGATATCCCTGTTGCTTAAAGCCACGATCGGCCTGGCAAGCAGAATCTGTTCGTAAGTGCTATGCTGGGCAATAGCCGCCGCGAGGGCGAGGAGCGTCTTTCCGGTACCAGCCTTCCCGGTGAGGCTGACCAGTTTTATTTCCGGATCAAGCAGTGCATGGATCGAAAATGTTTGTTCCGCATTCCGTGGCTTGATCCCGTAGGCGATTTTTTTGTCCACCCTTTCAAATCGTTGGCGGAAAGGGGAATAATGTGCCAATACGCTTGACCGGGTGCTCTTTAGGATGAAAAATTCGTTGGGAAAGGGAGGTTTTTCTATTCCGGCTTCTTGGACAGTGAGGTAATTATTTTCGTATAACCGGGCTATCAATTGATCATTATAGGCTTTATCTTCCCGGATTCCCTGGTATAATACATTGATATCCTGAACCTTGTCGTTTTTATAGTCTTCAGATTCGATATGCAGCGATTTAGCCTTCATCCGAAGATTCACATCCTTAGTAACCAGGATAACTTTCCGTTCCTTGTATTTCTCCCTCAGGTATTCGGTAATGGCCAGGATGCGGTGATCAGGAATATCTTCGCGAAATGACTCCTTCAGTTTTTCGGAAAATGGCTTACCCGTTTCAATGGTGAGTTTTCCCTTATTGACGCCCAATGAAATGCCGCCGTTAAAGAGTTCATTTCCCACGATTTCGTCGAGTATTCGGACGAATTGTCTTGCCTGGAAATTAATCTGGTCATTACCCCGTTTAAAGCGATCGAGTTCCTCCAGCACAGTGATCGGGAGTACAACATCGTTATCGTTGAAGTGATAGATGCATTCATGATCGTGAAGAATGACATTGGTATCAATTACGAATACTTTTGACTTTGGCATTATTTTATGACTTTTATTTCACTCTAAAATTAGAAAAAAAATTGCGCATCTAACTTTTGCCCCACGGAATTTATCATCTTTGCTTTCAAATTTAAGAATTAAATACCGCAGTATGCAAAATTATGAAGAGGTGATTAATTATCTGTATGATCATCTTCCTTATTATCAGCGATCTGGGCATATGGCATATAAAGCCGACCTGGATAATACAATCGCCCTCGATATAATGTTTGGACATCCGCATGAAAATTTCAAGTCAGTTCATGTGGCAGGAACCAACGGCAAAGGATCAGTATCCCATATGCTGGCAAGTATTTTGATGGAATCGGGCTATAAAACAGGGCTTTATACCTCTCCGCACCTGAAGGATTTCCGGGAGCGGATAAGGATCAATGGAGAGAAAATTGAAAAAGAGTTTGTAGTTGAATTTGTTTCCCGGTTCCTTGGTCTGAATGGTACCGCAGGACTTGAGCCCTCTTTTTTCGAGCTGACGGTGATGATGGCATTTGATTATTTTGCAAATAAGGAGGTAGATATTGCTATTATTGAGGTTGGGCTTGGTGGAAGGCTCGATTCCACCAATATTCTAAAACCTGAACTGTCGGTTATAACAAATATTAGCCTGGATCATACTTTTTTGCTTGGAGATACACTCGGGAAAATAGCTCTGGAGAAAGCCGGGATTATCAAAAGAAAGGTACCGGTCATAATCGGAGAGAGCCATCCCCAGACAGGTATGATTTTTAATGGCATAGCAAAAGAGCGTTCAGCGCCGCTGGTTTTTGCGGATCAGGATTTTCAGGTAGAAAGGGGAGCTTTGTCGAAGGATAACCGGCAAATAATTACAGTCAGGAAGGGTGGGAGAGTGGTTTACAAGGATCTAAGTCTCGATTTATTGGGTATTTACCAGTCAAAAAATATTTGTACGCTAATCTCTGCCGTAGAGCATCTGCGCGTGTTGGGTTGGATAATTCCGGAGAGCGCCCTGAGGAATGGCCTGGAGAAAGTTTGTGAAAATACCGGGTTAATGGGCCGGTGGCAAATAACTGGGTCGGCTCCTCAGATTATTTGTGATACAGGACATAATGAAGGGGGAATGCGGGAAGTGGTATCCCAGATCAGGCTGACGCCGCATCAAAAACTTCACTTTATTATTGGAATGGTCAATGATAAGGATATTGCTTCAGTGCTTAATTTATTACCTCGCGAGGCGGTTTATTATTTTACAAAAGCGGCAATTCCACGGGCGCTTGACGAAAATCAGCTAATGAAAATGGCTGCCTTTTTTAATCTCCATGGAGAGAGTTTTCCTTCTGTTGCCGAAGCAATGACTGCAGCCAAACAAAATGCAGAAAAGGATGATCTGATTTTTGTTGGAGGCAGTACCTTTATTGTTGCAGAAGCTATTCCATGATATTTAACTTGAGTCGGACATAAATCTTTATCATGGAAAAATACTTCCATCAAATAGTCATATATTTTGTTCAGGTAGGTCAATTGTCATTTAGTCAAATACTTGTCTTTTTTGGCCCGTTGTTGTTTTTAGTGTTGATTTTAAATTTCTCCGCTATCCTTACTGCGCGGTTAAGTCTCCGGTTTTGGGGCCGGAATATTTTTTTGTATGGTTTTGGCTGGTTGGGGTGCTCGGTTCATGAATTAAGCCATGCCTTTTTTGCCCTGATATTCGGGCACAAGATTAAGGAAATGGTCTTGTTTGAGCCTAACGGCAAGGGAGAGTCATTGGGGCATGTGAGCCATTCATACAACAAAAAAAGCATCTATCACAAAGTCGGTAATTTTTTTATCGGTATCGGTCCTCTGCTGGCCGGCGGCCTTTTTTTATTGGCGATCAATCTGATGCTTTACAGGATTAATCTTGCAGATTACAGTAAATTGAGGATCTCTGCTGCGACAATTTTTAATATTCATATATTCAATCAAATAGCTGCTGCCACATCGTCCGGATTATCGGCCTATAAGAACCTGATATCTGCGGGAGGCACAGCAGGATTTTGGAAGGAGGCCCTGCTGATTTATGTATTATACTCCATTGGCAGTTCGATGACCCTAAGCAAGCCTGATGTGAAAACAGCCATATCCGGATTCGTATGGCTGGTTATTTTTATATTGATATTTAACTTGTTAACCTTATGGTACGGAGATTTTTCGGGACGATTTTTATCGCTGTGCATGTCCTATTTTCCGGTCTTTTATTTTTTTCTTATCCTCTCATTTTTGGCGAATCTCACTTTTATTTTGCTTTTTTTTGTACTGAATCTCCTGAAAAGTCTTATATTTCACTGAAAATAATTTAATATTGATTTTTTTGGTATATTTAGAATTATTTGATAACCAAACTCAGCATCAAAGTAATTGTTAATGAATAATGTTCAATTTTTAATCTTGTAATAAATTGATTATTAGAGATATATAAAGATCTAATTGCGACATTAAATCAATCCGTATACTTATTTAGCCAAACGAGGTGTTAACCAAAATTATTATTAACCTGAGATAACCAAATTTAACCTGTTAAAACCGATTGAATTTATGAATAAACAAAAACGTTTTGCCGTAATACTGGCTGGCTGCGGAGTGCTGGATGGCGCCGAGATTCACGAAGCTACTCTGACGTTACTCGCGATTGCCAAAGCCGGTGGAAGCTATGAGTGTTTTGCCCCGGACAAGGAGCAGGCACAGGTCATCAATCATTTGAACGGAGAGCAGGCAAATGAGATCCGGAATGTGTTGGTTGAGTCGGCCCGGATTGCCAGAGGTAAAATCAAGCCTTTGTATCTATTTGAACCTGAGGTTTTTGATGCAGTAATATTCCCCGGCGGATTTGGAGTGGCCAAGAACTTGTGTACGCTGGCATTTGAGGGGAGTGATTGCACGGTGGATCCTGAGGTTGAGCTGGCCGTGATTGCCTCCGTTGAGGCATCTATCCCGATTGGCGCTTTGTGCATTGCTCCTGCGCTAATTGTAAAGATACTCCCAGGCGCTGATGTTACAATTGGAAACGATCCCCATACCGTAAACGTGATTGAAAAAATGGGGGGGAATCATCACGAAGCTGGACTATCACAAGTTTTTATTGATAAAAAATATAAACTGGTAACCTCACCCTGTTATATGCTCGATGCCCATATTCTTCAAATTGCTGAAGGGACCCAGCGGGTAGTCGATGAGTTGTTTAAATTAATGTAAAAGAGGTGCCTATAACCAAAGGGAACACAAGGAAAAAATGACAAGGTATCAGTATTTGAGTACTTTGTGATGATTCTTGGTGTTTCCTGTGGTTATTCTTTACCTGTTAAGACAACTACTTTCAGACTGACATATTTTGCCATTAAAACCTGTACCGCACACTTAAGGCGATGTTATTTCCGAATGAATCTCCATGGCTGATTAGTCCAATCTCGGGTCTGTAATCCAAACCAAGCTGGATGCCAACAGGAAAGGTATATTCGATACCGACATTTCCGACTACGCCAAGCAGCAAACCGCCGCTATTATTTCCTGTATAACTGTGATCCCAGCTCCAGGTTCCGATTCTGCCTCCTGCTCCGGCAGACCAGCTAAAACCATTGTCAATCTTCCAGACCCACTGATAGATCCCTGCAAGACTCCAGGCGGAGTAATTTGTCCCGGAAATGATTCCAAGGTCAAGTTCGAGGCGGTTTAGATCCGTCAGTCCATGCTGAAAAGATATTTCAGTCCCAAAACCGTTGCCTCCGCCAAAACGTAAACCGATTGCGTTATCCGATTTTTGACCCCTTACCAGATTGGCAGCTAAGAGTAGCACGAACACAAAATATATTTTTTTCATAATTGCTGTTTATTAATTAATTGAATGAATACCTTGTTTTAAACTCAATAATGATGCCAAAGGATACCCGTCACACATGTAAAGATAAGAATTGTATGGCTAATTATTGGTCAGATCTTTGAATCTTTGATACTGCATGTCCCAGCTCTCTGCATTCAGGGGATGAAAGACCTTGGTTTCGAATGAATTGAGAACCATCCGGCGAATCTCCTCGAGTGAAGAAACAACCCCCAGTGCTTTAGCTTGCAGCATGATATTTCCAATGGCAGTGGCTTCTGCTGGTCCTGCATAAACCGGAAGATTTGTCGCATTTGACGTATACTGGCATAATAATTCATTGTTTGCACCACCACCTATAATATGGATTTTTTCAATTTCAACGGGAGAGACTTCCCTGATGGAATCCAATGTTGAACGGTATTTTAGGGCTAGACTTTCAAAAATAGTCCGGATTATTTCGCCGTGATTTTCCGGTAAAGCCTGACCGGATTTCAAACAAAATGCGGCGATTGCAGCTGGCATATCGCCGGGATTCAAGAACTCGCGGGCATCGGGGTCAATCAGGCATTTAAAAGGTTGTGCCCTGAGGCTCATCTCTACCATTTCGGGCCAGGAGTAATCATTTTCAGAACTCCAGATGCGCCGGCATTCCTGCAACAGCCAAAGACCCATGATATTTTTTAAAAAGCGGGTTGTCCCTTCGACACCCCCCTCGTTGGTAAAATTAAGTTGTTGAATCTCTTCTGAAATCAGCGGATGATCACTTTCAATTCCCATGAGCGACCAGGTTCCGGAACTGATGTATGCCCAGTTTCTTCCTGTGGCCGGAACAGAGGCGATCGCTGAAGCTGTGTCATGCGCTGCTACCGCTACTACCGGGATGGCTGCACTTCCTGTCTCTTTCTGAATCTCAGGTTTGAGAGTTCCAAGCACCGTTCCGGGTAATACCAGCTCCTGCATCAGACTGCTGTCAAAATTGATGGCATCGAATAAGCGCTGTTCATATTCAAGCTTCCCGGGCTTTAAAAACTGGGATGTGGATGCGATGGAAAATTCGTTTTTCTTTATTCCGCTGAACAGATAGCATAACGCGTCGGGCATAAAAAGGATGTCCCTGGCGATCTCCAACTGCGGCGAATGATCCCGCTTATAGGCATGCAGCTGAAAAAGGGTGTTGAATTGCATGAATTGAATTCCCGTCATCAGGTATAACTCTTTTTTGGGAACTGTTTTAAAAACCTCCTCCATGGCGGTATCGGTTCTGGGATCGCGGTAAGCATAAGGTAATCCGACAATCATTCCATTCCTGTCGAGCAGGGCAATATCAACCCCCCAGGTATCGACACCCAATGACTCAGGTTGAATTCCAAAATCATGAACGCACTTCTTTAATCCTGTTTTGAGTTCCCCAAAGAGGCTGAAGATATTCCAATAGAATGAACCATTAATTTCAACCATTTGGTTATCAAATCTATGAATCTCCTGCAGGCTTAATTTATCATTTGAGATCGTGCCCAGAATCGCGCGTCCGCTGGAAGCCCCCAAATCGAAAGCCAGAAAATTTCTTGTAGTCATTTTATTTATTCAGATTAATTAGAGCGTATGTAAAAGCCTTGTGAATTGCCGTGTTAAAATTAAATGAATTATAGTTATCCCTTGGGTTTATAACGAATTTTTCGTTGTGAATAACCAGATTTAAAAGGATCAGTGGATCATTTGCTGACAAGTTGGGTGTCATTAGCCTGAACAGGTCAAATAACGCTCCATATAGCCATCCAGAGAGGGATCACGATAATGCAGGCAATATAGGAGATTAGGATCAAACTTCCGCTTTTCTGGGCATCGCCTCCGTAGTTCTTGATCTGGATTAAAATCGCAATCGCGGGTGGTGATACTGCCTGGATCAATATCACGTCGCTCATTAAGGAGTTTGTTTCCCGGAGATGGAGCAGGAGCATCATCAGAACGGTTATCAAAGGGATAATTAAAAATTTCACACCTAAAACACGGATTGCATCTGCCAAGGATGGCCAGATTTTTAACGAGATATCTCCCAGAACCGCCCCCAATATGAAATTTGCAATTGGGACGGTTGCCGTACCCGTTAGTTCGATGGCGTTGAAAACTATTTTGGGAATTGAGTGATTCAGCCCCGACAAGACAAAGGTAATTCCCAGCAAATTTGCAATAAAAGGGGGTGTTATAAACTGTTTCCACGAGAATTCAAGGAGCTGCCCGCCAGTACTCAGAAACTTTCCGACACTCCAAAGAATCGGATTAAGTCCCATGATAATTAAAAAGGTGTAAAGCGCATAAAGATCAAAATGTTGTGGATAGATGGCCTGGCCAAGAGGAAGAGCCAGATATCCTGCATTTTGCATGCTGGCAATAGGTAAAAGGCTTCTTTTTGCCTTCAAATCACCCATAAAGAAAAGAACTGCAAAAACTATCCCTACAAGGATCAGTCCTATTCCCACCAGGGGAAGAACCCACCATAAGGGAAAAGTCTGAGGATTAAGTGAACTTACAATTTTGGAGAAGATCATGGAGGGAAGCAGCACATTGATTACGATCATCGTCAGCCCCTTGACGTCACTTGATTTAAAAATGCGCGTGCGAACAAGTACAGCTCCGGCCATGGCGATCAGCAATACCTGTATCAGTGCCAGAATATTACTGGATAAAGTGGTAAAAAATATATCAGTCATTAAAAATCAGATTCCACGAACAAAAGTATAAATGAATTGTTAGATTGTATAATTTAAAAGGCAACTTTGTCCATTCATTCAATTAAACTTTAGATTAAAAAATGTCGCAACAACAATCAAAAGAGAACCAAGTGATTAATTATCAGTCTAATGAAGAGGCTTTCCGTCAGTTGCTGGAAGACTTTAAAGCAAGTATGAAGCGTGCCTTTCATCAGGAAGACAGGATTGATCAGTTCTGCAGTACCCGTGGGCTGCCACCTGCTGTTTTAAAAGAACTCATGTCCGGTAATCCGATGGCATTATGCATTCCAAGCCAGTATGGCGGATTTAATGGTAATGTCAAGGAAAATATTGCATTCGTCTCTGCCGCTTCTTACGAATCGCTTGCTTTATCATTAACGCTTGGAATTAATAACGCACTCTTTATTCAGCCTGTTGCCAAATATGGACAGGAATCTGCCAAGGCAAAAGTGTTTGAGCAATTCCTGAACCATGAATGCATGGGTGGGTTAATGATTACCGAACCTGATTTCGGCAGTGATGCCCTGAGTATGAACACTTCATGTACTGAAAAAGACGGCATTTACCATCTTAAAGGGAAGAAGCACTGGGCCGGATTAACCGGGATGGCCGATTTTTGGTTGCTGACTGCGCGCAGGAGATCCGAATCAGGAAGTTTAATGCGGGATATTGAGATGTTTGTCTGCGATGTACATGCTCCGGGTCAGAATATTGTGGTTGAGGAGTATTTCGAGAACCTGGGTCTCTACCAGATCCCTTACGGGAGAAATCATCTCGATGTCTATATTCCCGAGGAGAAAAAGCTGATTCCAAAGACTAACGGGATTCAGATGATGCTTGATCTGCTTCACCGCAGCAGGTTTCAGTTTCCTGGCATGGGACTCGGATTTATTAAAAGAATACTCGATGAAGCGATTTTACATACCCGTTCGCGCCTGGTGAGCAACAAATACCTGTTCGATTATGATCAGGTTCAGCACCGTTTGTCGCGGCTACAAGCTAATTTTACCATCTGCTCAGCTTTTTGTCTTAAATCGGGAGAGATTGCGGGTGTAGAGAATGATTTGTCGGCGCTAGGACTCGAAGCAAATATCACCAAGAGTGTAACCTCCGACATGATGCAGGAATCGGCACAATCATTGCTTCAATTAGTGGGGGCTAAAGGTTATAAATTAAATCATATCGCCGGAAGATCTGTCGTGGATAGCCGTCCTTTTCAGATTTTTGAGGGATCAAATGATATTCTTTACAATCAGATAGCGGAATCTGTCCTTAAACTGATGAAAACAGCCAAGGAGAAGAGCCTTTTTCAGTTCTTAAAAGGGTATGCCGGCAGGGCCGCAGAGCGTATCCAGGAGATGGTCAGCTTTGACCTGGAGACTCCTTTTGCCCAGCGTAAACTTGTAGAATTCGGACAGGTGATCAGCCGGATTGTTTCAATGGATCTGGTACTTTACCTTGAGGAAAAGGGATTTCGCAAAGATTTGATTGATAATGCGATGATTGTTTTAAAACAAGAGATCTCTACGATGTTGAATACCTTCCAGTTTGCAAATAATGCTCTGGTAGTAGCCGAATATGAAGAGAATAGTTTCTGGCTTGATTTTTAACCAGAGGCTTTAAGCCAAATAGCCGGAAAAGAATCTTTTACCGAATATCAGGTTCGTAAAAAAAGCCTTAAGCTGACAGCACTTTGCTGGCAGCCTAAGGCTTTTTTTGTGGATATGTTTTTAAACATCTTCGTGCACTTGGAGTTTTTAATTATATTCGTGGCGTTACCGCACACGGTAAAAATATTCGGGAATTTTAATTGTAAATATTTAAGTTTCAAGCTATGTCAAACAGAAGAGAGTTTATTCAGAAATCAGCGATTGCAGCAACCGGTCTGACTCTGAGTGGTGTTGGTATGACCGCAAAGAGTTATGGCCGGATTGTGGGGGCCAACGATCGTGTCCGGATTGGAATTCTGGGGTTCTCCGGTCGTTTTAAAAGCGATTTGGGACCCGCTTTTCAGAAATATGCAAAAGAGATGAATTTTGAATTTGCCTCAGTATGCGACATCTGGAATAAACGCCGGCAGGAAGGGATAGAATGGGTAAAGGGACATAACGGAACTTCCCCTCTGGAAGCCAGGAACACGGATGAATTTTATGAGCAGAAAATGGATGCTGTGATTATTTCCACAGCCGATTTCCAGCATGCTGTTTTATGTGGCCGGTCCGTTCAGGCAGGCTTGCATGTCTATTGCGAGAAACCATTTGCTGAAACGATGGATGATGCCATATTTGCAAAAAATGCGGTTCATAAGAGTGGAAAGGTGGTCCAGATCGGGTCTCAGCGGCGATCAGGCGCCAATTATCAGGCGGCTCATGATTTTATTCAACAGGGAAAGTTTGGAAAAATCTGCGCTGTTGAGATGACATGGAATGTAAACCAGCCAGGTCGCTGGCGCAGGGTTAAAGAGGTGGCATCAATCAGGGAATCCGATACCGACTGGAAGCGGTTTTTGCTGAACCGCCCGTTTGAAAAATGGGATCCGCGCAAATATCTGGAATTTAGGCTGTTTTGGCCTTATTCCTCCGGAATTCCGGGGCAGTGGATGTCGCATCAGATTGATACGGTGCACTGGTTTTCCCATTTGCCTCATCCAAGGTCGGTTGCAGCTAACGGTGGTATTTATGTCTGGAAAGATGGACGCAAAAATTTTGACACCATGAGTGCCGTATTTGATTACGGTCCGCTGGATAATAAGGAGGAGGGTTTCCAGGTGATTTATTCTTCCCGGCAGACCAACGAAGCGGGTGGTACAAAGGAGTGGTATTTTTCAAATGGAGGGAAGCTTGATCTCGATTTGAACAAGGTTACTTCCGATGGTGGACTGAAGGAGAAAGATGCCAAAGGAATGGGGATGAAAGCGAATTTACTTGCAGAGTATATCCTTCCCCAGGAAAAAGTGGAAACCAACTCCAGCACGGGTGCTGACAGTCTGACCAATGCCCATATGAAAAACTGGATGGATTGTGTGAGGGCAAATAACCTAAAAACCAATGCTCCTGTTGAAGCGGGTTACAGCCATTCCATTGCCAATATTATGACAACAGCGGCGCTCCGCACCGGTCAAAAGGCTACTTTTGATGAGAAAACACAGCAGGTGATGGCCGGAGGTAAGGTATTTAAATATTAATCACAGACCTATTTGTAAAGACGTGCGAGTTGCGCGTCTTTACATTTATCGATTTCAGGTTATTTTATCAAATGAAGGTGATATTAGTGATAAATTCACGTTGATTGAAGCAATCACCTTCTAAAATCCCCATTTGTTAATCAACCAGTTTTTCCCTGCAATTGTGGCAAAGGTGCAGCTTTTTTTGGTCCACATCCTCGGGATAGGTACTGGATCTCATGACACAAATCGGATTAAGGCAGTGAATCAGGCCAAGGGTGTGTCCCAATTCGTGGATGACCTCCTTTTTTGCCCGCTCCAGGAACTGGAGATCATTCGGAGGCATACCGTACCGTTCATTATCCAGACGGTAAAAAGAGGCAATTCCGCTGTTTCCATTTAGAAAAGCCTGACCGAAAATAAAGGTGAGGATCGGTATAAACAGATCGACATTAAATATTCCAAGGGTTTTAAATGTATCCGGAAAGTGTTGTGAATCGACAAATTTTAAAAGGGTGTTTCCGTTGTATTGTCTGCGCGCAGAGTCGTAATATTCACCTAAGTCAAGGCGGCCTTCCCTGAGATTCACCGGATAGCCAAATTCCAAATGTACAGCCTTGGCGATTTGCTCCAGAAAATCATGCTGTGGAAATCCAAATGAGAGTAAGGTGATGGTTTGCAGACTCATTGAGAAAAATTTGTGATTATGGGGCAGTAGAGCAGTCTTTCTGATCTAATCCCGGATCTCTCAATCCTGTAATTTCAATCTGAAATTTTATTGATCTGAAGATTTTAAATCGTATTTTTTAATTTTATTATACAGCGTTACCCTGTCTACTTTTAGCGCTTTTGCCGCCCTTGATATATTCCAGCTGTATTTATGGAGAATCTGCAGAATAAATGCCCGTTCAAAATCATCGAGGCTTTCAGTGGAACTATTTACGATTGATTTATCCACAGGGAGATCTTTTAGGCCGATCCGTTTTCCATCGCCTACAACGATTGCCCGTTCAATCATATTTTCAAGTTCCCGGATGTTTCCCGGATAATTAAATTCCTGCAGCCGTTTTAAAGCGGCTGAATCGATTGTGGCAGGTGGCCTGTTCATCGACATGCAGTATTTTTTGATGAAATAGTCGACCAGTAGCGGAATATCTGCGATGCGGTCACGCAGAGGCGGTATGTGAATGTTAACCACGTTGAGCCGGTAATAGAGATCCTCCCTGAACGAGCCTTGTTCCACCATGCTTTTCAGATCCTTATTGGTAGCACAGATTACCCTGAAATCGGAAGTGATCTCCTTATTTCCCCCCACACGGACAAAGGATTTGGATTCGAGAACCCGTAGTAATTCGATCTGCATTTTGGTGGAAATGGTGGCAATTTCATCCAGAAAAATCGAACCGCTGTCTGCCATTTCAAATCTTCCCTTTCGATTGTACATAGCCCCTGTAAAGGCCCCTTTTTCATGGCCAAATAATTCACTTTCCAGCAGACTCTCGGTTAATGCACCGCAGTGAACACTTACAAAAGGGAAGAATTTTCTGGGTGAATTGGCATGAATAGCCCTGGCTACCAACTCTTTGCCTGTTCCGCTTTCGCCCGTGATAATTACCGATGAATTGGTTTGAGCGACGCTCTCGACTTCCCGGAGCAGGTTTTTCATCGCTTCACTCTCGCCGATCAGGTCTTCAATATTTTCGAGGGTGATCACCTTTTTCTTCAGGGTTTCATTCTCATTTTCAAGCGAAATTTGTTTGGTTGCATTTCGGATCAGGTGGGTAAGGTCGTCGGGATCAAAAGGTTTGGTAACATAATCATAGGCTCCGTCTTTCAGTGCCTTAACGGCCGTATCAACCGTGGCAAAGGCGGTCATTATGATGATGATGGAATCGGGTTTAATCGATTTTATCCTTCTCAGCATTTCCAGGCCATCCATACCCGGCATTTTGATATCTGCCAGGATTATATCAAACTGGTCAGATTCAAGCAGGGTGAGTGCTTTTCGTGCATTTTCTGCTGTTTCAACACGGTATCCATCTTCTGTAAACCAGTTGTACAGCGAATCACGAACAGATTCTTCATCGTCAACGATTAATATGGAAATTTTTTTCGCCATGAACTATTTTCGCATTAAGATTTAATCAAAGGTAATGTTACACAAAAGGAGGTACCATGTCCCGGCTCTGATTTTACCTGGATTTTCCCCTTATGGTTCTGAATAATTCCGTGAACGATGGCTAAACCCAGGCCAATGCCGCTGACATTGGTTTTAGTCGAAAAGAAAGGCTCGAAGATATGCGGGATATCTGCCGGATCGATCCCCTGCCCGTTATCGGTGATCTCAAAGGTGATTGTATCTTCATCCAGATTTTTTGTTCTGATGGTGATCTCCCCGTTTTCAACCACCGCTTCAGAGGCATTCACGAGCATGGCAATACAGGCCTGCTTGATCTGATTGGGACTGCAATGAATCAGATCTGATCCTGCGGTAAATTCAGTTGTAAATCTGATATTGGCGATTTTGATCTGATGCATCATCAGTTCGTAAGTATCCTCAAGAATTTGGTGGAGGTTCTTTGGTTCAAAATCATTCTGATCCTTTCTTGAAAAATCAAGCAATCCCTTAACGATATCGCCGCATCTTTTTGTCTCATTCTCAATGAGTTTTAGGTGTTTGAGCATCGATTCCCGTTTGGATGCATACACTTCAGGATTGCCGACCTGTTTTTGCAATAATTTGGCATAAATGAGGATTCCCGACAAGGGGTTGTTTATTTCGTGAGCCACCGAAGAGGATAATTTCCCCAGCGATGCAAGCCGTTCAACATGCATCAGTTCATGCTGCGCAGCGCCGAGCTCCTCCGATTTTTTCTGAACCTTGTATTCAAGCTGCTGTGACCAGTTTTTTAATTCAATTGTCGCAGTTTGCAGATTATCCAGCATATCATTAAAAGCCTGGGATACCATTCTCATATCATCCAGCTGATTGGGTTTAACTTCCACCCGTGTACTCTTATCCCCGTTTGCAACTGCAATACTCACCTTGATCAGGGCATTCAACGGATCTTTAATTTTTTTCCGCGTAAAAAACAGTAAAGCAAGGACGAAAATCCCTGTCGAAAAGATAGCCAGCAAAAAGAACTCTATCGAGGACTTCTGGATTGCGGCATCCTGAGCCTCCAATGGGATTTTAATTACCAGTGAACCAAGTAATTCATCGGTCTCCTTGTGAGCATGACAGGAGCTTACCGAACACGATTTTTCATTTAATATCGGCGATTTAATCAGTAAATGCCTCCCCCCGTTATCATTGACATTCATCTCGCAATCGCTGTTGACATTGATTATTTTATACGATTTCTCTTTTTGTGAAAACATCGATTTAATATTCGGATGGCAGCTTTTACAATTCGGGTCGCTGTGCTTATTGTCGGTATCGGAAGAAAATGAGGAATAAACCAGGTCTTCATCGCTGTCATACATGTTCACATCATCTATTCCGGGTAAGGTATTGATGATATCGAGGGTGTTACGCAGCGAACTTTTATCATTTTCAAGCATCGAATGATACAATGCCCCTTCAACGATTGAGCCGATGTTGTTCCCGTTCTGGCGAATGAGGGTGTTGAGGTAGTGCTCATTTACAGATTTAAAAATCAGACTGAATGATACAAAAAGGAGGAGAGAGAGACCGGTAATGATCAATACAACCCTTCCGTAAATGGAAGACCTGAATTTAACGTAATTTTCAAGAATTACATTTCCCGTTTTGGTGGTATTTTTCTTTCTGAAGAACATTTGTTCAGCTTGTTGGCAAGGATCGCTATTGTTCTGCAAATTACAAAAAAAAACTGTTGCCTTTACAACAGTTTTTAATATTAACTTATTCTAAACAAAAGTTCAAAAGGGAGTTTACAGATTCGGTCTCTTTTGTGTTAATTTAGCGGAAACGTTCGAAAGTATTTCTGAATTTGTTATATTTTTTGAATCTCATCAGGAGGTTTAAACAATGGTCTTTATTTGTTGACATCCATAAATTTTGTTTGAAAGTCATCCCAGATTTCGGGACCAAGTTCGCCGAGTATACCGTCTCTCAGAACTCCACCGTCCTGCAAAACCATGATGAATGCTGGAACATGCACCCTGACAGCTGCTTCAAAGAAATCCCTTAGTCTCAGATATTCATCCTTTAACCAGGTGGAGTACTTTTCAGCCATTTTCATAAACTGGATCTCGAGCAGCCAGTTGGTGGGTTCAATGGTATAAATCCAGCCATCTGTATAAGGAGCGGAATTAAGCAAGCCGGAATGTGTGATTAAATTCTGGTTTTGTGCAGTTATTGTTCCTGTTACAGGGGAATATATTTTCAATTGTTTCCCTTTTTGAATAACCGTCAGCAAGTGTTCCCCCTTTTTAATCCTGTCACCGGCATTTTTCATTTCAATCCTGCTTAGCGGACCGGTAACGTGCAGCAGAAAGTCATCAATTCCGATTTTAACAAGACCATCTTTTTTCATGAATGCCCAGGTATGCGTTTTATCAAAGTAAAGTCCCCTTGGAATAGCGATCTGACCCTCATCGACAACCTCCAACAGCGTTGAAGTAAATCTGGCCTCAGCTTTGTTTTTGGCTCTGACGTGACGAAATGCGAATTCTATGGCTACCACAGTGACCCCAATTGCCAGCAAGATAAGAAATCTGAGTCGGAGAAAGGGATTTGTAGCAACCGGAGTACTTGCGTATACCGAAGGCTCACTGATTTTATCGAGCTGTGATTGTCTTTCATTGACGACTAAATCACTGTATCCGGCGGTATTTAATATACGCTGTCCATCAGTGAGTACCCAATTCAGAAATGATAATTGGTCTGCACTTTTTGGTTTTCCGGAAGAGACAGAATAGATTTTGCCTGATAATGGCAGTGGGTATCTTCCAATCCATACCCCGCGTGAAAACTCCTGCAGGTTATAATAGATCGCCTCAGCATAATCAATCCGGCCATTCCCGTTTTTATCAATCGGGACAAGTTTAATATGTGCTGCCAGATTTTTGTTTTGTGAGTCTGTGGCGTGTGTCAGCCTGCAGAATCCCAATCCCATCGGATCATTCTGGATTGCCAGAATAAGTTCCTGCTCGGTGGCTACCCTAATTCCGGCAGCGGTACCCAGCTTATTCTTTGTGAAATTTGTGATGGCGGCATGGATAGCCGGATCGTTCACAAAATAATAGTGCACAGGTTGCTCATTCATCTTTTGAGTGGATGAGCAAAGCATTCCCCAGTTTGATTTTACAGGACTTTCCATTAGTCTTGAGAACCCTTCAGCGGTAGCGCCGTTTCTGTAAATTTCAGAGATGCACGGATTGGTTTCATTCATCACAGGTACTATAATGTCCCGAGCAACCACCATATTCCAGTTGAATTGATTCTTTAGCATCGAAATGGATTCATCAGATACAAAGCCCAGCGCCTCATCTGACTGACGGGATCCGGTAAAATCTGTTTCTCCGGTTGTTTTTAACTCAATTTTCGCTTTGGGATTTATTTTGTTGTATTCACTGACCCATTTTGTGGTCAACGGCAATAGATCCGGGGATGTGAATACCTTCAGATTTTCTCTTCGGGAATTACCTTTGGCTGTTCCCAATTCCTGACTGCTTACCGTATGGTAACCAAACAATACCATTGCAATGAAAATAAAGATCCTGGTTTTCATGATTTCTCAATATTAATTGACAATAACCATTGTTCAATTATAGTGCCAGGAGATTTGCGCAGTTCAAGTATCAGTAATTCAATGTATTAAATAATTATTGTTTAAAAAATATGCATAGCTGGTGTTTAAAAATTCAACACTATTACAGGGGATTCCATTTAATAGATTGAAAAACAGGAAGATATGGTTGTTGTATATATTCTTTACAACTGTTGAATAAATCAACACTTCTTGTGTCTGTTAGTGGTTTATTGTGCAGATTATCAGCTTGAAATTCTAAATTAGTGTGATATTTAGAAATAAATGTGATTTTTAAACTAAAATAAAGGGTGTACGTTATTTAACCGTGGAGGTCAATAGATTTTCAATTAGGCTTCCTGACTATTCTTCAACGTTTAATTAATTCAATCCTTGTAATATGGAAACAACTGAGAATGCACTAAACTGGTTTGAGATTTCTGTAAATGATCTAGGCAGGGCTAAAAAATTTTATGATCAGATTTTTGGAATTGAGATGGCTCAAAGGGATATGATGGGAATGTCTATGGCGTTCTTTCCCACGGATGATTCATTGGGGAAGGTCTCGGGTGCACTGGTAAAAAGCGGGTTGCATACTCCCTCTTCGGTCGGTTCGCTGATTTATCTCAATGGCAATCCTGAACTTGCGCTCGTACTCGAAAGGGTTGATGCAGCCGGAGGTGAGGTGGTGATGCCAAAAACCTTTGTCAGTAATGAAGTTGGCTATATGGCCTTTTTCCTTGATACCGAAGGGAATAAAGTAGGTTTACACTCATTTAAGTGATTTGTTTTGCGGGCATTGCTCCTTCATTCCGGAAAATGGAGCAGTAGGACCGGCTTAGTATCAATAATAATCGGGATCGAATTTTAATCTGAAGGACTTTTTGGGAGATTATCTGATAACTACAATTTGGTATTTCCCTGTTTTGAGCAAAATGGTTACCGATTTTAGTGTTGAAACGGTTGAATTATTGGAGCTAATCCTGGTCAGACTGATTTTGCTGAATTTGTTGAAAGGTAGTGTAACTGTTGCTTCGCATCCCATAGGAATTTCAAAGTCAAACCGGACAGTATCTACATTTGTCTTTTTCCAGTTCGAAGTGATTATTCCGTATGGTGTGGCATAGGAGCAATTTACAAAATTGAGGTCCTTTGGGATAAAAGGGGCAAGGATAAATTTTTTGAACCCGGGAAATTCCGGAAATTCGCGTATTCCGCCAGGCCAGCGGTAAAACCATTCTGACACAGTCCCAAACATCGGATGACAGTTTGAATAAGTGTTATCACTCTCCTTCCAGGTTTCCCAGATCGTTGTGGCCCCTTTACCGATCATAAAGCCCCATCCCGGGAATACCCGGCTGTTGATGATACCATAAACCTGGTCTGCATAACCTGCCTGGGAGAGGGCCTCGAGGATGTATTTTGTGCCGAAGATCCCGGTTGTAAAATGTGCATTAATTCCATTTATTACGGCTAACAACAGTGAATCGGCTCCCCGCTTTTTTTCCGCTTCCGGAATAAGGTTGTAATAAAGTAATGTGGCAAATAGCGTTTGTCTGTTTATCGGATCGGGGACCGGTTTATACCAGAATCTGGCAAGGAGCTTTTTCGAAAGTTCGGCTTCAAGATCTCCGAATTTTCGGACATTTTCCTGATCATTCATCAGGTGAGCAAAACTTTTCATAATCTGGGCACATTTCAGATAATAGGTGGTTCCAATCAGCTCAACCGGGACAGGTATCATTGATTCATGATCACCGAGCCCTTTCCGGACAATTCCTTCCGGATTTAGTCGTGCAGCTTTTTCCATCCACTTAAGGTCAAACGGATACATTTCCCTGACGATCGAGGTGTCATTGTAATAGGTTAGCAGATTGTTTTGGGTTGTCATTAATGCCGATTCCCAGCTTATTCCGCAATATTTCATGATGTAGGGTGCAATGTCAATAAAAACTGAATCATTTGCAGCATCCTTCCAGTCATAAATGGTTTTGCGGTAAAAGGCCTGCATATCGTAGTTGCAAATAAATGATTCACTGGTCGCATTCAAATCTCCTCCATATCCAAATCGTTCCCTGGCCGGGCAATCAGACTGAACGCTCATCAGATTATTGGTGAATGTTCTCCGTGTGACATCCTGGATTTCATTAAGAAGAGGGGAGGCAGATGAAAAATGACCATTTTCTTTTACCCCGGTATGCAGAACAAGCCCCTGAATATCTGATTTTTCAGGAACTTTGGAGAGGCCCGATATTTCCATATACCGGAAAAGGTGAAAAGTAAATTTCGGGGTATACCAAACCTCCGGTTCATTTCCGAATATATACTGGTCAGTTTGCCATGCTACCGGAGGAGCCCCCGGCCCGCCCATTCCGGCTCTTTTGATCTGCCCGCAAACGGTCGTCATCGGATTTAATTCACCATTCTCATACTTCCGTTCCCCAAACCTCAATGTTATTTTGTTACCTGCATTTCCATGAAGTTTGATTTTATAGAGTCCTGTAAAATTGACCCCCATGTCAATCAGATAGGTGTCTTTTCCGGTTGATGTTATACCAATTGGGTACTGTATAGTTGTCTGTTGTATAGCCGGGAAAAAAGCTTTCTGAAGTTCTCCTCCAGGACCATTGTCAATCAATGCATTGGGCCATTTTGAGTCGTCGAATTTAGGTTTATTCCACCCGTTGATCTCTTTCCTGGCATCATAGCACTCACCGATATACACATTATTTCGGATGATTGGCCCCAATTTCCATTTCCAGGATTGATCAGAGCAGATATCCTCGGTGGTTCCATCCCGATAGGTCAATAACAATCTGGCGATCAGTTTTGGCCGGCCAACTGCCAGTATTTTCCGTAAATTATAGGCGCCAAACATCCGCAGCGGTAACGGGTTATAAAAGCCATTGCCTAATTCTACTCCAAGACAATTCTGGCCCTCTCTTATTTGTGACGTAATATCATATTCGGCATAATAGACCCTTTTACTGTAACTTGTCCAGGCCGGATCAAGGAAGTTCTTTCCGATTTTCCCGCCATTGATTGATGCGCAATAATAACCAGCCGCCGTGATATAAAATTTGGCCGATTGGATTTTCTTTTTCGCGAGGAAGTGCTTCCGGAAAAGTGGAGCAGGATCATCTCCGTACATCAGGGAGTCTGATACCGGTTGAACTCTGGCATCCCCAATCCAGGAGGCGCGTGTCAAATCATTTAATGGAAAATTTGGATTGTCAGAATTTTGACCAACACAAAAATTAGTTGCAAAAAGAAAAACAAGGTATCCAATCAGTTGATTTACCCTTAAATGATTCATAGTTTGTCAGGTGTGGAATTTGTTTTGTCGATAACTTGCCGGCCAGGGCAAACAGGTTTCATCCTGACGTTTCAAAAAAGGATTTACAGAACATCAAATAATTGAATATTAGATTATTGGAGTTCTGATTTATATTGTTTTTCTCTCTTTTTCTTCCCCTTTTTGTTCAATCCTGTTTTTGTAAGCCAGCCATTAGCCATCAGTTTAGCACCGGGCAATCCGGGGTGTACTCCGTCAGGTGACCAGTAGCGATCGGGAGCACGTTTAATGGCTTTGTCATACATCGTTTGGAAGGGGACATAAACAGCATTAAATTCTGCGGCTAATTGTTTGGTTGCTTTCCTGTAATCGTCAAACATCGGATACCATTGTTCCGGTTTGATGGCTCCGCCACCTTTCAGAGTATAGGGTTCACATATAATAAGCTGAACGTCAGGGAGTTTTTGTATGGTGTAATTGAGTAATTCCCTGTAATCGGTTATGAATTTTTGAAGGGTACCTTTATAGCCGCCGTTCAGGGTATGCCAATAATCATTTACCCCGACTAAAATACTTAGCACATCGGGTTTAAGGGCAATACAATCTTCATCCCATCTTTCGCGAAGCTGGTAAACTTTGTTTCCGCTCACTCCGCGATTATATATTTTTAAATTATTTTCTGCATATTTTTCGAGTAGCTGACCTGTGGCAAATAAAGCGTAACCATGCCCGACAGCTTCAGTATTATTGGCTTCTTTCTTTTTCCGATCCCTTCCCGCGTCTGTGATTGAATCTCCCTGAAACAGGATTATGGCATTTTCTTTAAGCACAATAACATTCTTTTTTGGCCGTGGTTTTTTCTTTTCGGATCCGTGGGCCAATGATGGAATTAATAATGCCCCTGCACCGGAGATAGCGGCTGTGACCAGAAAATTTCTTCTTGAATTTTTCATTTCTTGTTGGTTAAGTGTTTTTGACAACAGATTAATCGCTTGATATTTACCTTGAAATTCCGTACTTATTTCTGTTTTGCAATTTGCAATTTTAATTTTACATTTCTCATGGATTTATCTCTTTTTTCTTCCAATACCTTATTGCAGCCTCAATATTAACCCCGCTTTCCCACGGCCGGCATTTGCATCCCATGGCCAATGCTGAGCTGTAATATTCAACCCAGGATCCAGAATTATCCCGAAGATTCATCATTTTCCGGAAGATTTCATCCTTTAGCTGATTGTTAACCTCTACCAGACCATCGAGCAAGAACCCGTAATCGGAACCCAGGATCAGGTTCTTTTCAGAAATGTCGCCTGTTTCATGATAATATTTGATCACCCGGTCCAATAATTGCTGTTTCTCGCGGGGTGTGAAGAGGGTTGCATTGATGTAAAATGGAAATAGGGAGACGGAAACAATATTAAATATCTCTGGCTCCGGAATTGCGACCCCTGAATTATCCTTGGCCAAACAATCTTTGCAATAGTATAGCGGACCCCTGAAATGAAAAACCTTATCGGCATAACCTCCATGCCCGGGCTGGAGACAAACTCCAAATCTTGATGGGGGATACTGAATTTTTAATTCGCGTTCCGGATTATTGGTAAACAGGGTTCCATCTTTAAAGAAATTAGCGCGATAGCGATTTGTGCAGTCCTGAACAATATTTTTTAAATCAGTTATTTCTTTGCTGTGCCATAATCTGTTCTTTGTCAGACATTCAACCAGCTGGTTTGAGCCTTCGATAAACAGCAGGGTGGATTCTGCGGATCCGTTGTACATGACTTTTCGCGGCAATATTCCGCCGGCAATATAGGTTTCGTCACCATTAAACGGGAGCATTCCATCCACAAGATTTTTTTTCTGAGCCCCGACAGCCCACTCCAGCATCGGTAATATTTTATGAATGAATTGATAATCATTCGTTTTTGCATAATAATTCATCGCCTGAAGGACTACATAACCGGTGATCTCCACCTCGTCATTTTCGTGCCGGTGAAAAATATGGGGATAACCAATAGCCTGGGCATTTTTGAGATATCCCGATTCCTGCCAGTTCTGAAAATAAAACTCCAGAATTTTTTTTGCATCCCTGTAATGGCCCATGGCCAGCAATCCCCGCGATACGCCATATTGATCGCGGACATATCCCATGTGATATGCATGACCAGCCAGAACGCCGCCCGTCTTTCCCTGTTGTGATTTTATCAGAACGGAGATGTCATCAATGGCATCTTTTATGCCTTGATTTTTTATCTTCTCCCTGATCAACTGATGGGCCCGGGAGAATTCCTTCCACTGCCTTTGAGTCATTGAAAGCAATGAATCAACTGTTAACACGGCAAGAACGCTGGTGTAACGATCCAACTCTTCAACAGATTCACCTGCCGTCACAAAGATGGTACTGCTGCCGGGACCGATCTCCAGTCTCATCTTTTTATGCGTTGAATCGGGAGCGATAAATTTAGCAGCCCCGCCGGCCATAATGCGGTAATATCTTCCCTTTGGAGGCAGGTAAGAGAACATCAGCGGAACGGTTTTCTGAACTTCAACCAGATAACTTTGGCATATGCCCTTAATTTGGGGTGATTTTTTTTCAGCAATGACGGATACTCCTGAATTATAGGTTTTATATGATGCATCAGGGTTCACGGATAATTCATAGACAACTTCAGCTTTGGATGTTATTTTACGGATAAACGACCTTGCCGGGGTACTGATAAAATCGGTTTGAGCACAAATTACCGCACCCCCGCGCATAATCTGATGATTCCAGATTGCTGTTCCTGTTATTCTGTCTGAATGAACGCTATCTGATCCGGTAAGGGTTAAACGAAGAATTGAAGGTGAGGAATACGGAGCTCCGAAAAGTTGGATGATGTTCGATCCCTGGCCATAGAGGCAGATATTCCCATCTCCAATTGCGTGAATCCCTGTATTTGGTGACGTTTCTCCCTGCGCTTTCGAACCATACCCGCCAAAACCCAAAAAGTTTATGCAGAGAGTAACGATTAATGTCAGCCTGGAGATCATTTCAGAAAGGTTGTTTGGGAAATATTCAACATTGTATTGCATTGCCAGTCAGGCAGTAAGAGGTGTTAAATTCGGCTTTTTTGACTTTTATTTCAGGAAACTCTGAACCTTTGAAATAATCATGAATCAAAGTCCGGAATGTCCAGGTATTGGCCGTTTTTAAGGGCAGACTGATGTCCGACAATACCCGGAGCGGTATAAGCAAGGGCTTCGTAGATATTTATTTTAGGCTGCCGGTTATTAATCAAGGCATCGATAAACTCATGGGTTATAAAGCAATGCGAACCATCGTGCCCTGAATTGTGTCTTAGGGGTTCCGGCAAAAGAGCTGTTTGCCACCAATTGTGTTGTGGGTAGGCTTCCACTACATTCGTTTTATGTTGAAATCCGGCATCATCGGTGCCGGTTGTATCTGCAACGCGGATGATTGTATGATCCTTTCCCTCATCAAATGAAGAGAAGAACGACATTTTATCTCCTCGCCACTCACCGCGCTCGGTATTTCGCAAGGCGCCCTTCCAGTTTACTTCCACACGGAAAGGTTTTCCCCTGTTGGTTTTAAAGAATGCGGTTTCATTCCAGAACGGATTATGGTAAGGATTGTTTTGGATTAGCGGGCTTTTATCTCCCCAGCCAAGAGCGCTAACTTTAGCAAGTCTCTCTCCGGTCACCGAAATGAGAAACGCGGTGCAGTGAGTCGGGTAGAGCAGAGGTGGAAGGCCATGTCGCCAGGTCGATTTTCCATCCTCAATCCATAGCGCTTCCAGCCCCGGATGGTTATATTCGGCAGCGGCGCTGAACATTTCCCCGAAGAGACCCTCGTTGTAAAATTTTCTCACAGAGATCGTATTTTGCCGGTAATAGCTGGTTTCAGCCATCATATAGGTAAGACCGGTTGAACGAACTGTAGCTCTTAACAGAAAACAATCTTCAATGGTCATAGCTGCCGGAACAGCTGACAAGACATGTTTGCCAGCTTTTAGGGTGATCACGGCATGGCGCACGTGGTCGGGAGCCGGGGTAGCTATAAAGACGGCATCTATTTTGGGATCAAGGATCAGCTTTTCGAGTGATTCATAACTTTTTAAGCAGTTGTAAACCTTCATAAGATTTTCACGGCGGTCCTGACGCAAATCACTTACCGCCTCTACGATACAGCCAGGATGTTCATGAAACTGAAAACCCGCGCCAAAGCGGCCGCCAACAATTCCGATACGGATTTTCCTGGTACTGGTAATCCCGCCGGCCAGAGTCAGGTTTGGTGCAACGGCAAGGGTGGTCATGGCAATTCCGGTATTGCCTATAAATTTTCGGCGGGAAGCCTGATTGCTTATTTCCATATTTCAGAAAATTATGACTTTCATTTTAATTGTCACTTTATTTGTAATTGGCATTGACCCGGTATTCAGATCATTCATGAATTGAGGCTGTACCGGATGAAATATTGCCGGATACAGAGAGATTTCAAAACGGTTTATTACGGTTGATGAAGACAAATATAAAATAAAATTTTACAATAAAACATTGGTCACCAATGTTTGGGGACAGATATAAAATATCAGGATTAGTAAAAATTTAGTGGGAATCAGAGTGGGGAATTCTGGGATACGACAGGATTATAATTACAAAAAAGCCGGAGCAGTACTATGAAACTGCCCCGGCTAATCCAGTTTGAACGCAATAAACTGATGGTGTTTATTTTTTAATCCTTAATTTAGTAGCCCGTATTTTGGGTGATTTTGGGATTTGCCAGAATTTCAAATGCAGGTATTGGCCAATAGCGTTCCCGTGTGCCAAATGTGCACATGGTAGATTGACTAAGAACCGATACCGGAAGTGTTGGCAATACTGTCTGCATCAGGTTCAGTCTTTGCAGGTCGTAATAGCGCATGCCACCCTCCTGGGCAAATTCAGCCCGACGCTCATATTGAATGGCCAGTCGAATATTGGCTTGGCCACTCGCTGTTGAAGCAGGCAGGAATCTTGTGCGTACTGCGTTAAGTGCTGCAAGAGCATCTGTTGAGCGCCCGGTTTCGTTGAGAGCTTCTGCGTAAGTCAATAAAGCCTCAGGATAACGCATCAGAATAACATCCTGGGCGAGTATCTCTCCAACGGCAAGTGGTCGGGTATAGAGGATGTAGTAAGGGGTGTATTTTTTCCATGCATAACCTGTCGGATTGGTGCTCAGGAAATTTTTTGTTGGCTGATAAGCCATGGTGTCCTGAGAATTTTTGTTGGCAATGGTAAAAGTCAAACGGGCATCTCTGTTTAGAAATGGATTGGCTGCATTGTATTTTGGATTGGCGCCGGTTGCATCGTATGGAGTGCCGTCATCAAACTGATAGAATTTGAACAGGTTCGGACGGGCACAGTTGGTGGTCGACACAAGCCCGCCTATGTACGGAAAAGGAAGGATCGCTGAGGTGCTGTACCGTGCACTGAGCATAACTTCATTGTTGCTCGTGGGAGCAAGCATGTCGGATTCAGCCGTATTTTTTGAATTGTTTCCGTCGAAGAGTGATTTGAACTGCCTTTTTGTTACCAGACCAAAGGTGGGATCACCCGTGACTTTGAAGTTAGCCTCAAACAAACTAATTATGCCGGCATAATCGGGTGTTCCGTAATCCATCAGCTTGAATTTCATGGCCAGTAGTGCAGCCGTTCCGCTAACGATATGACCAGTGCCGTAGTAAGTTTTTGGAAGTACTTTGATGGCATTCATCAGATCAGTAACCATGGAGTCTTTGATGGCGATCCTCGAAGTCCGCGTTTCCTGTAAAAGCTGTGCTCTTGATCCGTCAGGCTGAAGGGTTAAAACGGCATCCCCAAAAATATTGGTAATGAAGAAATAGAAATAAGCTCTGAGGACTTTTGCTTCTGCAATATATTGAGCCTTCACTGCAGGGTCAATCACATTTGTCGGAGCAATTGCGGCAACAAAATTATTTACCTTTACGATGGCCTCATAGGTATTTGAATACATGACATTTAGCTGTCCGGTCATGTTGTTGTTCAATGTGTTTTGAACGAACATTTGCCAGGAACCGTCATCTGTGTAGCCATCGTCGGTAACGCCGGGGAAAGTATTTAATTCCTGATAACCATTAGCCGTAACCAGGTATAATCCTGCATAACAAGCGGCAAGTCCGCTTTGAATAGTGGCATCATTGGTATAGTAGGTAGCCGCAGGCACGACATTAAGTGGCTGAAGATCCAGGAAATTTTTACATGATAAGACACCAAATGCCAATATCAGTATCAGAATCGACTTTATAATTATTTTTTTCATCGTAGTATTTTTTTAATTTCTAAATATTAGAATTTCAGACTTACCCCCACGGAAAATATCTTATTTTGCGGGTAACGGAGAAAGGTGTTATCAAACTGTCTGGCTGCTGTGCCGTCGGTATAAACACCGGTGTACCGTTCCGGATCACCCGGAAAACGTGTGATAGTTAATAAGTTATCTCCTGAGAAATAAACCCTTAACGCCCTGATTCCATATTTTTGAAATTTAAAGGTATAACCTACATTAATATTTTTCAGACGAAGGTATGAACCATCAAAGAGACTGAAGGTGTTTCTTCCCAAATCACCATCCTGAACCCCCGGAATATACCAGGCTCCTGTTCCAACACTGCCAAAATCGAGCATTGGCATTTTGGTGGAATGGTTATTGGGTGTCCATCTGTTTCTCCACATGGTCGAAGGGGCAGCGGTATTGCCGTTAAATGGGTCCCATCCGGCTCCTTCAATATATTGCTTGACGCCATAAACGCCGTACAAGAAACAGGAGATATCAAATCCCTTCCAGGAGGCAGTCAGGTTCAGACTTGTTTCAAATTTGGGTGTTGCACCCTGAATAACTGTCCGGTCACCATCTCTGTTGACCACACCATTGGGTCCACCAACTCCCATTCCATAATTTGAAGGGCTTGAAGGTCCGTGAAGATCCTTAATAATCATGGTACCTGCAGGAACCGTACGCGTAGTTCCATTATAATTTACAACTTCGGGTGCCTGGCGGATTCCGGCAAAAATATTCAGGTAATAGGCACCATATTCAATTCCGGGAGCATACATCTGCTTACCATAAGGACCGGGGGTCGGATAAGTTAATACTTTGTTCCTGTTTCCGTCTACCAGCCAGGTAATTCCGTAATTGACATCGCCAGCATTCCCCTTATAGTTGATCGTCCACTCCAAACCTTTGTTCTGCATGGAACCCTGAGCCGAGACCTGTGTCCCATAGCCGGAATAGTAGGGCAGTTTAGCGTCAGGAACGAGAATATTAACAATTTTCTTGAGGTAATAGTCAACGCCAATGGTTAGTTTGTTTTTAAAGAGCGAAATGTCAATACCTCCGTTGGTAGAGTAGGTTGTTTCCCAGGTTAGGGTTGGGTCAATCAACGCCGGTGAAGCAACTCCCTGGGTTATGCTTGATTTATTAAAGGCATAAAGAGGCTGTGCTCCCCATGCCGAGCCGGGTATTGCTGTGGTTGACAGGGAATTCTGATAAAGATAATTGCTGCCGCCTACGCCACTCTGATTTCCTAAGACGCCGAATGAACCGCGTAACTTAAGGTCGCTCATCCAGTTGATTTCAGGCATAAAAGACTCTTTCAACGGACGCCATGCAACGCTACCGGACGGGAAGACTCCCCAGCGTTTGGCGGGAGAAAACCGGGATGAACCATCGGCACGGGCATTGATTTCAACCAGGTATTTTTCCTTGTAGTTGTAATTAATCCGGCCAAAGAACGACTCAAGTGCTAGCTCTGATGAATTCCCGGTTGTGAATTGATTGGTGTTATTTACACCAGCATCGATTTGCTGAGCGGCTGACTGCAGGAAGTTCTGTCTTTGGGCAGAGAAAAAATTAGTCCTGGTGTATTCTGCCTGGTAACCACCCATTGCTGAAATATAATGGTTTCCAATTTGTTTGTGGGCGTTTAAGGTCGTGAAGAATACGGGATTAATCATCCGGCCATTGGCATCACCTGCTCCAAGGTTACCCCCAACACTACCCGGTTGTGCATTTGGAGGCTGAGTACCATCCCAATAATAGGTTGATGTTAAAGCCGAGAAAGAGTGTTTGAGATCGTTGTCAATATTAAAGCCACCCCTTGATTCCCAGGCTAGCCAATCGGTGATGGATACCTTTAAAAATGCGGAAGTTTCCAGCCGCAGGTCCCTGTCGGTAGTAGGGGTATTGTATATTGTGGCAAACGGATTGGTACTTGGGGTTTCAATGGTTGGGAATGCCATCGACACAAAATTGCCGTTTGCTAATCTTGGACCATAAGTGGGTGCCTGGTTAATGGCTTGATTCATTATGCTTTCTGAGAAAGGCAGGTTCTGACCCGGTGAATTACTACCGCCAGCTCCGTCCCTTTCGCTGTACATCGCTCTGGCTGAAACTCCGACCTGAATCCTTTTGTTTAGTTTGGAAGTTAAATTTATTTGAAGCGTATACTTCTTATAATCAAATCCCGTCATGGTACCCGGTTGGTTGATAATACCCAGGGTAATGTTATGGGATGAATTTTCATTTCCTCCGGTTATGCCAAGATTGATATTTTGAACTTTGGCAGGATTGAATAAGGCATTAGCCCAATCTGTGTTCGGGTGTTTTAAGTCACCTTTAGGTGCATTTTTATAACTGTCAATTTGTGCCTGAGTATAGAGATTTGCAGTGCCTATTCCATACCTGTTTTGTTTCGCCTCATTGTACATCGTCATATATTCAGCCGAGTTGGTAATTAATGAAGGCATTCTGGCAGGGGAATGCACAGAAATATCTGAGTCAAAACTAATCACCTCTTTACCCGTTGCTCCCTGTTTAGTTGTAATTAACAGAACACCACCGGCAGCCCGTGAACCGTAAATGGCACTGGATGCAGCATCTTTTAGAGCCGTAACTGACTCAATAGAGGAGGTGTTAATGGCTGAGATATCAGTCACCGGGATTCCATCAACAACAAGCAGCGGAGCAAGGTTTCCGCCAAATGAGCCTCTTCCTCTTAATGTCAGGTTCACCTGTTCATTTCCAGGCTCACCGGTACTCTGAATTACCGAAAGTCCGGAAAGCTGTCCCTGAAGCATCTCTGCTAAAGAGCTAATATGGCTGTTATTCAGTTTATTGCCAGATACAACCGATAAGGCGCCGGTTAGATTCACTTTCTTCTCAGTGCCATATCCAACAGTAACGATTTCCTCAAGTCCGACAACCTGCTCGGAGAGCTTAATATTGAAAGTTGATTTGTTTCCCAAAACAATTTCCTGGCTGCTCATACCCACAAAGGAGAATACAAGTGACTTCGTTTCTGCAGGAACTGACAGATTGAACTTCCCATTTAAATCTGTGATGGTGCCTATGGATGTTCCCTTGATTACAACACTTACCCCAGGCAAAGCAAGCCCTTTACTGTCTGCTACCTGACCAGTGATCTCTTTCTTCTGTGGCTGTGGAGCAGACAAAACTTCTGTGTCAGCTTTTAAACCATCCCTTTTGGTTATAACTACCTGCCGGTCAAAAACCTTATACGTATTTTCCGAGGATTTGAAAACTTTCTCCAGAATCTCTTCCAGGGTTTCATTATTTGCAGTAATAGAGACTTCTTTGCTTAAGTCAACAATATTATCATAATAAACAAAAATGAATTCACTGCTGCTTTCTATTTTGTCAAATAGCTGTTTTACAGTGACCTGTCCGAGATTCAGGGTGAATTTCGTGTTTTGTGAATAGCTAGTTTTGGCGGAGGCTGTTGCTAATGAAATAAGTAGAATCAGCGAACATAATTTCATAATCAGCATGAATTTTTTAAAGTTCCGGATATACGGAACCAATAACCCGAATTTTTGCATAAATTTGTCTGGTTTTAATTTGTTTTTAATAAATTTCGATTGAGTTAAAACTTCTGACAGGCTATACTGCAATATGGCCTGTCATTTTTTTGTCTGGTTTGTCATCTCATTGGCTTAGTTGTTTTTGTGGTTAAATACTTCTCATTTCTATCTTATAGTCAGGCTAATAGTGTTTCCAATCATTTCGTATTTTAAAGGTGCAGTTGAACAGATGACTTTAAAAATATCCTCGCAATTGTTTTTGAGATCAAGTTTGCCGGTGAGGGTCATGCTGTTTATCAAGGGGTTATTGCAGGTTATTCTGACATTGTAATATCTTGATAATTTGGTTGTTATGGAGTTTAGTTTTTCCTTGTTACACAGCATCCACCCATCTTTCCATGACACATATTCCAATACATTGATCTTTTCTATTTTAGACTCTTTGGTCGATTTTTGATAATTATAGATCTGATTCGGTTTTATAACTACGTTTTCCGAAGCAGATGTGGCAAGAACCGATCCTTCGACCAAAACTACAGAAACCCGGGCGTCGTCTTTATACGCTGAAACGTCGAATTTTGTCCCCAGGACTTTGACTTTTATCTGATCAGTCACTACGAAGAACGGTTTTGTCGCATCATGGGCAACTTCCAGATACCCTTCACCCTCGATATAGATTTCACGGGTTTTCCCGTTGAATGCAACCGGATAGATGGCTCTGCTGCCTGAGTTGAGCCAGAGCCTGGTTCCATCAACCAGTTCAATACTGGAACGTTTTCCGAACGGGACAATTAACTGATTCATCTGAATGGCTCCTGTATTCCCGGTAAGCTCTTCGGTATGAACTTGTTTGTCGGTTTTTGTCTCCAGTTTGCCATCCTTTTTGTATTTAAGGTCAACGACTTTGGAGTTAAAAGTTTTTTGGGAGTGGTTTGCCAGAATCAGTTTAATCTCATTGCCGGCATTTATTTTAGCTGCAACAGACAGATAATCAACTTCTCCGGCTTTTTGTTCCCCCCTTTGGGTTAAAAACCAGCCGGAGAGGCCAACAAGAAACAAAATACTCGCTGCCGCCAACCATTTTTTCAGCGGGGATAACCTCCTTATTTCGGTAAATTTAGTTTGCCCTATTTTATTCCATAGGGCAATAACGTCATCTTCCGATAACGATTTCTCATCATGAATAAGACCTTTGATTATAAATCGGGCGTGATCGATATCTTTCTGATGAGTGGGATTTTCTGTCTGGTAGGTTTTCCAATACTGATCTGAAGCTTCAGAGGGTTTTAGCACCCATTCCACAAAATATTGATTGTGAATGAATTCGATTTTATGGTGTAGGTTTGCTGGTATCATGGAGCATCATTTTCCTTTAAAAGGAGAGATTGTTGATTTTGTACTCACTAAATCATGATTTTTTTTTAATAAGATCATAATTACGATTGAGTGGGCTGCCGGGCGGCATTTCAGGCCCGGACAATTATACGTTTCGAAAAACTCTCGCTGATGGATCCCTTATTTTAAAGGGGTAAATCCGGATTGGAGAAAGAACATAAATATATTTTTGGGTAAGCTCTCCCGTAGTTTTTCGAGCCCTCTGAAGACCAGGTTTCGGGCCGACTGGTAATTTAATTTCATGGTCTTGCCAATCTCTTCATAGCTCAGTCCGGAAACGAACTTTAAATATATGGCCTCTTTTTGCCTGTTGCTTAATGATTCTATGGCTTTTTCCAAATGTCGGTTTCTCATTTGGAGGGTTTCGTCTTCCTCCAGTTCCTCCTCAATGGAGGTCATATATTGAAAAGGCAACATTTCCTTATCAATCGAACTGAATATCCCTGCCTTGTCCAATGATTTGATGATTTTTAATTTCAACGATTTGAAAAGGTAGAGTTTGATATTGTTCGTCGCACCCAACCCGGAACGATATTTGGAGAGATCGATAAAAACATCCTGAATACAATCCTTTATCAGCTCCTTGTCAGGGGTTATATGGCACCCATATTTATAAAGGGACTGGACATGACTATTATAGATAACCCGAAATGCCTCCTGGTTGCCTTGAATAAACTCGTTCCATAATATGGTGTCTGAATTAACCTGGTAATCTTTGCCCATTTAATTCCCTATATTTTTTCATAAACAGTTCTCAAAGATAGAATATAAATGGTTAAACCATGAATTGAGTTTATGAAAATCGTCTGATTAATTAATGTTCATCGAGTAAATCATAGGACCATCCTGAAAATATAACTTCCTGATCCGATTTTTCTGCAAAATTTACCATCTGCAGTTTTTACCAGTGTTATTTTTTGTCCATTTTCGGTAACCGAATTTTTGTCATTTGTAGGTAAGTATATTGTAGCAAAGGTATTTGCAGGTATTTCCACATTCATCTCCAGGATGTTTTTTTCCTTTTTCCACTCACTTCTGATCAATCCAAAAGGGGAGAGGTAACTCGTTTTGACCCAGGTGAGGTCTCCGACAATCTCAGGTCTGATGATGATGTCCTTGAAACCGCAACTGTTTGCCTCCTGTTGAATCCCACCAAGACCGGAATAGAACCATTCCATAATATGTCCCAGCATCAGATGGTTATTGGAAACCTGTTCCAAAGCTGCCCACGATTCGGTCAGGGATGTTGCTCCTTTCTTTAATTGAAAACCGTATCCCGGAACATCATTCCTGAAGTTCATATCAAACAGCAATTGCGATCCACCACCCTCGGCAAGCGCCTTAACTAAAAAGTGGAATCCGATGTCTCCGGCGGTTAGCGATTTGCCCGATTCGGCGATTGATTCAACCAGGTTTTTGAATACTTCCTTTTTGTTGTTTTCATCCACTAACCCCACACACAGGGGCATTGCCATGGCTGTCTGGCTTCCGGTTGAATAAATTTTTGTCTTCGGGTTGAAGAATCTGGAATTGAACGCCTTCTTTACCTCCTCTGAAAGGAGGCGCATATCATATGCATCTTTCTTATTATGAGTTAGATCAAGCATTTTTGCAAGCAAAACAATGTCATAATACCAGATGGCTGTAGCGGTAAGTGCTTTGGGGGTTAGCTGAGCTTCGCCCGGAGATTTTGGCCCATAATCATACCAGTCACCTAATCCATAATCAAGGATGTGATTATCTGCCTTTGACCCCAAATAGGTGACATATTTTTTCATCATCGGCAATGCTTCTTCGATTACAGAAAGATCGCCATACCACTGCCACACCATCCAGGGGAGGATCACCCCGGCGCTTCCCCATTCGGGAGAATCACGAAAACCTCTCTGAAACGGAACAAATTCGGGGGCGATGTCGGGTACCAATCCTTCCGGAGTCTGTGCAACGATCATATCGCGGATGGCTTTCCGGTAGAGTGGATATAAGTTGTAATTGTAAAACATTGACGCACCCATCAGGTAGGTTTGTTCGAGCCAGCCCAGCTTTTCGCGGTGGGGACAATCGGTGACCACACTTTGTATGTTACTTTGAACCGCCCAGTCAATCAATGAGTAGATCTGATTGAAAAGCTGATTTGAACAGTTAAATTCTCCTGTTTTTGGCGCTGAATTACAAGTATGTACCATTTGTAAATCAATAATTTGCGGCTTATACTTTCCCGGTTTTTCAGATGTTGGGGCAGCGCCTTCAACCATTAAATATCTGAATCCGTAATACGAAAACCGGGGTCTCCAGATTTCTACGCCTTCACCTTTTAGGGTATAGGTGTAAAAATAGGGCGATCCGGATGCCTTCTGATTGATTTTTTTATCCGTTGTAATCAGCTCGCCGGGAGTCAGTTTAATTACGGAACCTCTTTTTCCTGTCACTTTAAGTTCGATGATTCCCGAGCAGTTCTGTCCGAAATCGTAGAGATACTTTCCAGGTTCCGGCTGCTCTGTTTTTTTTACCTGAATGATCTCCCTGACCGAAACCGGATTGTCAGTTTCGGCGGTTAACTGGGCTGAGGTAGCCGGAGCGACAAGGGCATATTTCCATTTGATATCGTTAAATCCGGGTGTATTCCACCCTTTTTGTTCCATTCTGGCATCATAATCCTCTCCACCATAGATGCTTGAGAAAAGGATAGGGGAGAGGTCACATTTCCAGTCTGTTCCCGAAATAAGCGTAGAGGAAGTTCCATCGGTATAATCGATTTTCAATTTACCGATCATTTTGGGATAGCCAAAGGCAATCACCAGCTTTCGGTACCGTTCCCTGTTGATATTGTAAAATCCGTTCCCCACAATTACCCCGATAGTGTTTTTGCCCGATTTTAAATATTGAGTGACGTCATAGGTATTGTAAAGGCACACTTTATCATAATTGGTCCAGCCGGGAGCCAGGAAGCTTTGACCGACTTTCCGTCCATTTATTGAAGCTTCGTATTGCCCCAACCCGCAAATATATAAGGTTGCATTTGTGATCTGCTTTTCAATCCTGAACTCTTTTCTGAACTGCGGGACTACACTTCGCTTGACAGCCTTGGTTCCCAAATCTTTTCCGTCACCATGCACCCCGGGAACCACTCTCATCGGTTCGGGGAGATTTTCATAGCTGATCCACTTTGCATTTTCCCAGTCTTTGACTGAAAGGAGTCCCATTTGCCAGCTTGCCGGTTTACTCCAGGCTGTCTCTTTCCCCGAATGGCTGACGACTTTTACTTTCCAAAAATATTTTTTTTCTGAAATCAACGGTGTTCCGGCATATTCAACCAGGGTTGACTGTTCGGATTTCACAATTTTCGAATCCCAGATATTTCCTGCGTCCTGTTGGAGCTTTTCGGGGCTGTCGGAAACAAGAATCTGATAGGAATATTGCCTGGTATCTCTTTCAGATGAGAGGATCTCCCAGCTTAGACGGGGATTCTGTATGCTAATCCCCGGCGGATTAATTCTGGAATCGCATTTTAGGTTTATGACTGATAACGGATTCTGAGCCTTGACCGGGAAGGCCAATAAGATTGCCATGGCGACAATTAAATACTTTAATTCGGTCATTTCAAATTAATTAGTTTATTAAATATTTTATTGGAGACCTTAAATGCAGTTCCGTGTCGGGTTCCATCGGGGAAAATTACCTTATCGGAGATGTCTTCCCAATCTTTCATATTTTTTGACCTCACTGCGCCATAATGATGGTCTCTGTATTTATCGAAATAGACATATGCATAGTCGCCAATTAAAAGTGCAGTTGGCCCTTCAGCCCAGTATTTTCCGGTAATTGGAGCAGATACTATAACAGGATAGGGTCCTGCCGCGGATTTGGCCTGCGTTATCCGGATATTTTTTTCGGGTGGGTTTGGATTTTCATTCTTGACAAACATATAAAATGTGTCTCCTTTTGACAGAATTGTTGCATCTATCACGCTAAAATCCGGATTAAAAAATAGCCTGGTTGGGGTGAAATTTTTAAAATCTGAGGTGGTGGTACTGTATATCCTGTGATTAAGCCCTTTTTCGCGTTCTGAATCTGCCACATCAGTATGTCGACCCGGAATGGTGGTGGCCCAGAAGATGATATAGTTTTTATTCTGAGGATCATATACCATTTCGGGAGCCCAGCAGTTTTTCGCAGTTGGCTCATTGGCCATTACAGGGATCGTTTTTTGTTCCGACCAGTTGATCAAATCGGCGGATGATGCGCAGCCGATCTGGCGATCTTTCCAGCTGCTCGTCCAAACCATGTGAAATATTCCATCTTTGCCCAGCAGGATAAATGGATCACGCATCAGTTTATCCGGACCAACTGCCGGAGCAACCATGGGTTTTCCTCCGTTTAGGGATTCCCATTTCAGACCATCATTGCTGTATGCCAGGTGTAATCCATCCTGACCATTGTCGGTAAAATAGGAAAAAAGATAAACCGGTTTTTTCGCGTAGCATTGAACAGCGAGTAGTAACAGCATTAGCAGGAGATACTTCACCCGAATTAATTTAGGTTATTTACTTATCGATAGATTCTTGATTCTGGTTGAATCCTCATAGGTTCTGTTCATCATCTTTTGTGAATGGCAGTTCATGAGGGTTTCACAGGTACACAAATTTTTTTCTCAGTTATATCGTTTAGAGATCAGCGAGCGTAAAAAAAGCACTGATTGAAAAACAGGATTGTTTTCAGGTTGGTGGATCTAAATCATGATATAGTCTAATTTGAAATTTAGCCCGAAAATACAAAAAATATGTTGACATAATCCACTGGTAGGTTTAGGTTGATGATCTGGTTTATTTTAGGACCACTGTTTTAATATTGACAAATTCCCGGATGCCGGCAGCGGATAATTCCCGGCCATAACCGCTCTCTCTGATTCCGCCGAACGGCAGCCGTGGATCTGATTTTACGAAGTCGTTTACAAAAACACAGCCGGCTTCCAACCCTCTTTCTGCCAGTAGTTTGCCTTTGGTCAGATCAGCAGTGAAAATCCCTGCGCCCAATCCGAAAACCGTATCATTGGCAATTCTGACTGCCTCTTCCTCCGATTTAACGCGGTATAAAACGGCTACAGGTCCGAAAAGTTCCTGGTGGTATGCCGGCATCTCAGGGGTGACACCGGTCAGGATGGTGGGAGGATAAAATGTGGCGGCACCTTCAGGAATGTAACCTCCGAGTAGGAGTCTGGCCCCCATTGTACAACTTTTCATGACCTGTTCATGCAATTCATGGCGTAAATCTTTCCTGGCAAGCGGACCTATGGTCGTTTGCGGATTCAGTGGGTCACCAAAAGTTGCCAAACGCATTAACCGAAGAAATTCCTCCTCGAAAGCATCATATATTTTGTCTGCAACGATAAATCGTTTGGCGCCAATGCAGCTTTGTCCGGCATTGAGAAGACGGCTGATTACGCATAACCGGGCGGCTGTTTTAATATCTGCGTCCTCGAGGATCAGGTAAGGGTCACTACCTCCCAATTCAAGAACCGATTTTTTCAATACTGAGCCAGCAGCAGCCGCAACCGATTTGCCGGCAGGTGTGCTTCCTGTTAATGTAACTGCTTTAATTCGTGGATTTTCGATTACCTCATTAACGCGGGATGAGCTAATCAGCAAGGTTCTGAAAACATTAGGTGGGAATCCGGCTTCGCTAACCAGCTGTTCAATAGCCAGGGCACAACCGGAGACATTCGCGGCATGTTTCAGAACGCCTGTATTTCCGGCCATTAATGCGGGGGCCAGAAATCTAAAGACTTGCCAGAATGGAAAATTCCACGGCATGACAGCCAGTATGGTCCCGACAGGCTGATACGAGATATAGGATTCGGCAGCCTCAGTCTGAACGGGTTCATTTTTCAGAAACATTCCGGCATTATCGGCATAATAAGAGCAAACCAACGCACATTTCTCAATTTCCCCAATCGCTTCGCGTAAAACCTTGCCCATTTCTGCAACCATGATTGCGGCAAGTTCCCCTTTTTTCGCAAGCAATTTGGCCTGAAGATTTCTCATCAGGATTGACCGTTCTTCAAAACTTTTAAGTTTCCATTGATGGAATGCATGATCTACCTGGCAGAGGATGGTATCCACCTCGCCGGAAGTGTACTCCGGATAGCTTTGAATGATTTCGCCTGAATACGGATTAATGGATAGCATAACAAGAATTTTATTTCAAAAATAACGCTAATCAATGACTTTTAATCCTTGATGATTCCAAAGAAGTATATTTGCAAAAAGATAATTTATCCATTGCGCTATTTTATTCATATCGCCTATAAGGGGAATAACTACCAGGGGTGGCAGAAGCTGCCCGGGATAATTAGTGTTCAGCAGGTTATGGAGGTGACACTCGGTCAGATCTTTAAAGAACCGATCTCAATTGTAGGTTGCGGCCGGACTGATGCCCATGTTCATGCGAGCCAGTTTTTTTTTCACTTTGACCTCGAAAGAGCGTTGGACTTTGATTTGCTCTTTCGGCTCAACAAATGTCTCCCCCACGATATTACCGTTTTTGATGTTATTCCAATGGATGGGATGCCCCATGCCCGTTTCGGTGCAATTCAGCGAAGTTATGATTATTTTATTCATACTCAGAAAGATCCGTACCTTTTAGGATTGAGCTCTTTCTACCCGTTGCCGGATGCAGATTTCGGCAAAATGAGCCTGGCGGCTGGCCTGCTTACCCAATACAATGATTACAGCTGTTTTTGCAAGTCCCCGCTAAAGTATGACCATACGATTTGTCATGTTTCCGAGGCGAAACTTTTCACCAATACGCAAAAGACCAGAATACGGTTTTATATCTCCTCGAACCGGTTTTTGGCCGGGATGATCCGGATTATCATGGGAAAATTGGTGGAAGTTGGGAATGGGGTACTTTCGGTTTCTGATTTTGAAAACTATCTGAAAACCAGGGAGACCCCAAAAACGATCATTCCTCTATATGCACAGGGGCTCTATCTATCGAAAGTAACCTACCCTTTTCTGGATCTTCCGAATAAGTCGGTTTTTAGCAATGGTCTAATCGAAGAATTAAATTTGATAATTAAATAAGATTAATGCTTTTTTATCAGCCAAACTTCAGATGCGAGGGTACCCCAGCCTCCGGCATTCCGCCATTGTTCGACACTTACCCTGTCGCCATGGGCTACGTCAGCTGCACGCTCCAGCCTGATTGTCAGCTCCCCGTCGGCTATTGCCTGGGCGGGGATTTCATAGGTAAAGAAGTCGGACATCTGCAAAGGAAGCTCCACATCTTTGGCAATCAGGATATTATTGGCGTATATACTCTGGCTCTTCTGGTTCATCCTCATGGCGTACTGCTTCTGATACCATGGCCGTACAAAGGTGAACCTGATTTTGTAAGAGGCATATTTATCGAGATTGGTATAGTGAAAGGTTAACCCCTGGTCTTCATTTTGAGTATAGTGCATTGACCGTTGTGAAGGTCGGTTTCCCTCTGAAAGCATTTGAGATACATAGGGTTGACCATGATCATAGGGATACCCGGCAACCACATGTGGCGCAATATTGTAAGTCCCAAGGTTATCATAAAAGCCCCCCTCTCCGGGATTTTCATAATCCACAATCATCGAAAGGAGCTCCTCTTTTTTCCTGGTATCGGCTGTTTTGGCCCTCTCAAGCTGCCGTTGCAGCCAGCCTAAGCCGATAAAGTCGTGCTTTAAGTTGTAAAGGCCGTCATTCCTTTCGCCAAATAATCGATTGCTCTCTTCGCCCAGTGCTGTTGCTTCCTCACGCAGAGCAATCATCTCATTCGTTTCCTTGAGGTCAAACCAGTTAAGTGCTTCAGCTATTGCTTTCTTGGTTTCACCACTTTTTAATGCCTCAGCAATCAGTTTTTCAATTCTGGATTGCAGCAGGATTTGTTGTTCGGCATTGAGCTGGGTATACCGGTCAAGTACCCCTTTTTGCATATACATTCTCCAGCACCAATCCTGTTCCATTATTTCTTTGGGGATGAGTTTCCCGGCTTGTTTAACCAGGTCATAATATCTTTTTATTCCCGTTTTTTCGGGTAGCGGAGTACCTTGTTTTTCCTCAAGGTTCTGTTCCAGAATTAAGAGGGCCTTTGCCATCACGGGGGCTGCTTCAGGTCCAAACCAGGTATTGCAATAGTCGTTTATGACTGCCTCGAGACTTGTCCTGGGAGCCCATAAAAGTCGTGCCCACATCCACTGGTTGAAGTGATCGTGATGACCGCTTGAATGGGTGATATCGCCCACGCCGTAGGGCATCAGGTCATTAAATACCCGGTAGTAATTCTGGGGACAGGCGTAGAACGAAAGCCGGTTATAGACCATGGTCAGAAACTGATCGGGGCGTCGTTCGTATATTTCGTGGCTCCAGTGGGGAGGATGATTTCCATCCCTGTCAGGTCGCGGATACATTTGGATAAATGCATGCTGGGCATATTTCCAGTGTGTTATCTCATTGTAATAGAGGAGCTTTTGTTGAGGTGGCAGTTGATGAAGGATCTCCTTGGGATAGAGGCTGTAGGGGCCGTAGCCTGGATAGCGGAAGAGGTCCATACGGTGGGTTTGCCTGTGTCCGGGTTGCCAGGAAGTTGCATCGGATCCCGGACCATATCCCCAGGCCCAGAGCCAGTCACGTGGTTTTTCCTGCAAATATTTAAATATGGCATTGTCATCGTTATTGTCGAATTTTTGATTGGTGAAGTAGAGACGGGTTTCGGGATGGTATTTGTGTACGATCTCACCCATTTTTTCGACGGTTTTGATAAAAATCAATCCGTAAGGTTTGCATTTGTCACATTCACATCCTCCGCCATCACCGCCCCAGAATTTAACCAGGTCGAATGCCGGGTGATCCCTGAAATAATCGTCGCATATTTTCAGCATGTGCTCATTCGCCTCAGGAACCGATAAACAAACATATCCGGTCCTCCCAATCGATTCCTTTGCTTCCCACTCTTTTGGGACTGCTGTTCCGGCAGTATTTGGGCCAAATTCGCCCTGGGTCATCAAACCATAAGATCTTAAAAAGTCGAAGGTTGGGCCATACCCTGTTGAAAAGATATTTGCACCCGCCAGCGCGTAATCGAGGATAACCCGGTGGAGCTCCTTGTCTCCCCAGGGACGTGCCTTGCCAAGTTCACGTGCGATATTGCTTTGCTGTACCTGAGTCCCGCGGATTTCAAAAGCCGGAGCTGTCCGCACCTCGAGATTATCCGGGAATTTAAGTACTCCGTTTCTGATAGTTGCCTGCCTGAGAAGTTCCCCAACCACATATAGACACCCGCGCTCATCGATACCTGCTGCTACAATAATATTCTGATTGTCATTTTTTTTCAGTAAGAACCCTTCGGGGCCGGGTTCCAAATCTGTCAATGCCGCGATATGCTCTTTGATTAACCAGGAACTAATCGCTTCGTAGTTTTTGGGTATTCCAAGCATAACCAGCAAACCATTTTTATCTCCTTTGGTTTCAAGATTGCCGGTAACTACCTGAACATCCGCCAGACCTGCTTCCTTCAGCCTGTCAGCCAGTAAGTTCGTGATATTCAGTTCTACTTTGCCTGCATTTGCGCTGTACTGAATGATTACCTTGTTATATTGAGACGCCATTGAAATTGTGGATCCAAGGAATGAAACGAATATAATTCCAACAACGAAAAGTATTCGTGCAATATTCGCTGGGTGGTAAATGTTTGTTTTGATTAAAAAATTCATGTCCTCGAAATTTTTATAGTAATCGTATTCACTAATTCAATGGTTAAGCTTTGGCTGATAGTTGGTTGTCTATTCAGCCACTATTCTGAACGGTAGACCGGATGGCTGTTCGGAATATGAACAGCCATCCGGTCAATTTCCGGGAATAACACAGTTGATCGTTACGGCTATTTTTTAGGTAGCAGTGCGGCACGGCAATATTCAAGACATATGGCTACCTCTTTTACTGCATCTGAACTGGCAGGAACAGTATATTCAAGTTCGATATCACATTCAATGGGGTATTTCTTCTTTTGAACTAACCGGAGGATTTTTCCAATTGGTGTTTTCCCGTTGCCCCAAACCTGGTTTTTATTCGGATCTGAATCTTTTGGACCTGTCTTATCTTTTAAATGGAGGCTGACGATACGATTATGAAGCCGTTCGATGATCAGTGTTGGGTCCAGACCGGTAGCGCCAAAATAGTGGCCACAGTCAAGGTTCAGCCGGAGATGTGAACCAAGGGCAAGTACTCTGTCAAAGCTGAATTTTGGATCGCCGGGTTGACCGTGGTTGTGAAAGATCGCAAACATGTGGTGTTTTGCAGCAAAAGGTTCCATCCGTTTTGCGGCATCTTCGGAAATCTCCATGGTTATCCCAATGGCTCCCAGTGTTTTGGCCGCATTAAATGCGTAATCAATTTCCGGATCAGACCAGCTTTTGTCACCCAGTTTCAGGATATTGATCTTTACCCCTTTGTCATTAAACATTTTACGGATCTCCTTGAATTTATCCATCGAAACCGTTGAACGCCATTTCTTGATGATCTCAGGGTCTTTGACCTGAGGAATACCGGCATACTCTTCAACTGCCCCGCCCATTAGCTCAACAGAGCTTAATCCCGACTGGATGGCATAATGAAGTATACCTTTAATTGTTTGATCAGGCATACTGCGGTAGCTGTAGGTGATAGTGCCAACCTGAACTCCGGCGATTTTGGAGCTTTGCTTTAGGGAAGCTGCTGAGGAAGGTTGAATGATAAATGCGATCAGGGCAATAATAATTATTGCTTTGATCACTGAAAGCCAAAATTCGCCCTGAGCTGATTTTAATGTAATTTGATTCATGATGTTGATTGTTAGTGTATTTATAAAAAGTGGTTTTAATTCATGTGGATCACACTGTAGGGTTCAGTCAGTCCATAATCCATCAGGAAATATTGTCCGATTCCCGGGATCTTATCGGGCGCTGTGTCCCAGTCTCCGGGACCGTTAATCCAACGATGGGGGTGCTTATAGAAATAACCAAAGGTATTTTTCAGGCTTCCGATCACATTTACCGAAATCTCATTCTTCCCTTTACCGATAAATCTGGTGATATTTAATTCATACGGGGGATAGGCAATCATTCCGGCTTTCTTGTCATTCACATAAACTTCAGCAAGGACCCCGTTCCATTTATTCAGTTTTACCTTATATTCCCCTTCGGCATTGGCCGCGTCGAAACTTTCGGAATAAGACACTTTTTGAGCATAGAATGGATAACCCATTGATTTCCAAGAGCCCAATGCGGCGATTGTCCCCGATGAAATTTCAAATCCCTGATTTAGCGGATTTAAAACAAAATCACCGACGATATATGCAGGCATTAATTCAGCATATACCGACATTTTGGGTGCTCTGAGCGTCAACAGATTTACACCTTTTCTGGCTTTTTTCCCGATGGGGAATTTAAAAAACTCACGGTCAATCCACCAGGCCTCACTCTTTTCCACTTTTTCACCGTTGACCAGGACATCCCATAATTCAGGCCTCTCAACTACCGCACTTAGTTTACTGATGGTTTCCGCAGTTGTATTTTCGGCAATTGAAAAATGGTAATTCACCTCGAAGGCAGAATTGGTTTTGAACGTATCCAGCGCAACATACTCCTGTTTGTACTGAATTTTATGCTGCCACGGGTCGCCCATTGCAAATCCGTTGCTGTCAAAGAGCTGGTGCATGGCTTTCATAAAATAAATCTCTTTAACATCGATTTTCGTTGTTTTCAGGTCGAGATAATCCAGGACCAAAACATTTTCGTTAGCCGGATGAACAGTAATTCCAGAGGTTATAACCGGCTGTTCGTTGGGTAATTGACCCGGCAAGTTCGTCTCGTGCAGCGGGTTGTTGGATAAATAGTATAAAGCGCTCCCAACAGGAGGTAACGAAATTTCAAATGAGAGTTTTTCGCCCATCGCTTTTGCCGCAACACTGAAACATTCGCCGGAGGTTAAATCCATTTTAACCAGGCTCTGACCCCTGGCATCGATTTTTGCAACGACACTCTGAAGTGTGTCGGTATTTACCATAAACAGCATCTGACCGTCGGCCATCATCCGGCGCTGATAATAAAGTTCTCCTTGAACAGGGTTAGATTCCTGGATTGAGAAATCAGGCAATGCAAATAATTTTTTAACAGTCTGTTCATCAGTGGTTTTGGCAATTGTCCACAGACTGGAATATGCATTCCTTAATTCATGGAAGGCATTGGATTCATTTCCGTCGAGAAAGGGGATTTCATTCGCAAAAGAGAGAATTTTACCCCCCTGAGAAAGGTATTCTTTTAATAGCGTAAAAGTTGTTTTATCGAGGTTCTGCATCGATTCCGGAATTACAATCAACCCGTAGGACCGTTTCCCGACAATTAGTTTTCCCTCCTCTACCGAACCGATTGATTTGATCACATTTTCAGACCCCAGGTCATATTCAAAATGGTTACGCTCCAGTTCATAGATAAATGTTTTGAAACTCTTCCTGATCGAATCGGGCATACTGTTTTTATCCTTGCGCGAAAAATACATCCAGGAGGTGGTATTCGGCTGAATAACCAGTGATTTATTGATTTGTTCGCCCGAGGAGGTTGCCATCGAAATACGTCCGATATAGTCGCCCATGGCTTTATAATTATCCCACCAGGGTTCGTGGTAGGTAAATGACGGGGGATAATCGAATTTGCGGACCCCCTTGAGGGTGTAATAGGAGAGGTGCTGATTGACAAAATTCACCCCCAGCACAACTTCCCAGTCAACGAGTCGCTTGAGATTGGAAAACGGAATTTCCCACCCTGCTCCGCCGTATGTTTCGCTTAATGTTCGCTGGTGCCCCGCCTGGTTGGCTGTACTTTGTAATTCGCGGATGGCCCGGGTATTTCCAAACTGCCCGCCCAGCCCTTTTGGAGTGTATTCATTTCCAAGCATATCGACGCCCGGTTGCTGCTGAAACAGGTAACATGAGGCTTCGTCGAAGCCATCTGTTGGCATGGGCCAGCCATGTTCCCAATAGTGGCCGGTTAATTTTAGTCCGTTCGTTTCACAATATTTACTGTAGGTGTGCGTCCAGCGCTCAGCGAACATTTCACAGAGCAATTCATAATAGTCGTGCCTGACTTTTTTCCAGTTCCCGGTTTGGTCAACGATGGAAGGAAGATTGACTTTGAGGTCGTATCCCCATCTTTTTTCAAATTCTGGGAACAGGTCAGGAGTCCAGCGCAAAGCCGTTTTGGGTCCCATGGCTGCTTCCAGATTCGGTTCATCCGAAAAAATTCCCATCAACGTTTTCCCGAATTCATCCTTGTCGTATTTTTCGTAACCCTTCATGGTTATCTCGATGAATTTTTGGGTCACCCCTTTTTGGAGGAGGTCGACATAGGGGAAATTGCCATACCAGTACGATTTTGATCCATAGGTTTTTTTGAAAAGGTAGAAAATCCCTTTTTTATTGATATAATCCTCTTTTTTTAAGGTGATGTCTGTGAACTGATTGTTCTCCTGTTTTAAGATAACCTCATAGTTGATGGTGTCAGGTTTGAAAAGCTCCTGTTTTTCGCACCCTAACCCCGTACCATGATTATACGATTCGGGCATCTCCGCCGGAACATGTCCTCCGGCAAACCCGCTTGGATAGGAGTCTTCATCGTAAATCCATACCTTCATGCCCAGCTCTTTCCCTTTTCGGACCGTATAATCGAAGAGGTGATTCCAATCCTCCGAGATATATTCCGTGATTAATCCCGGCCTGGGATGGATAAATACGCCACCCAGTCCCCCCTCTTTGAATTTTTTCATATGGAAATCAATCCCTTCCTCAGAAATTTTGTCATTCCAGTCCCAAAGCGGAGCAGTCCGGTAATCCGATGGCGGATCGGCAAACAGCTGCTTGAATTCACCATAAGTCTGAATTCGTTCAGAAGCAGGTTTTTGTTTGCATGAAAAGGCGATTGTCAACAGGAGAATCACCCCGGCTGAGAGGATTAAATGATTATTTCTCATCATTAAATGGATTAAATAATTTTCAACTTTAGGATCTGGTTTTGGCCCGATAAAGATATCATAAATTCAAAATAAATAGTTTAAAATGGAAGATGCAAAACGGAAATTTCAAAGCCTTTGAAGCGGGTTTAGCAGATCTGAATTACCTCAATACCCAGTATCTGCCCGAGTTTTTGAATTTTCCCCGCGATATGTCCGACACCTATTGCACAATGGTGGGCAGGCCCCTGTTTTGACCACTCGTTCATGAATTTTTTTGCCCCGGTAGAGAAACGGTACCGGCTGTTGGTATTCCCGATTTCAAGAACAGGTCCGGCAACAGATTCACCCTGTGCAACGAGCAAAAACAGTCCGTCTCTTCGTTCGACGACCGAGAGTAATGTTACGGGTCCGTGTTTTACAGTCATTTGGATGGACAATCCTTTTCCCGGTTTGCCGTGATAAATGGGCAAAGGGACCAGTCTAACCCGACCCTGTGCAATCGCAAAATGTGCCGGGCCATCATGTCCGAGCATCACCACATCGTCTTTAAAATCCATCAGGTAAAATTCCGAAAAGGAACCTCCGGCACCGAATTCTGCCATGATTTTCATTGCCTGCGCATTTTTTACCTCACATTCACCAGCAATGGGGATATTCCTTCCTGTCAGCAGGGTATTGCCGGCGATGACCGAGGTTGCGATATTTTCATAATCATTTCCTGATTCACCCTCATAATAGTAGGCCATGGAACCCAGATTCCGTTTTTCGACGAGTTTATCGAGCGCTACAGAAGTTCTTGCTGCGCGTTCCAATTCGTCCGGTTCACATTCGGGTGCGACATCAAAAGCCAACCCAAATTCCTCAATTTTAGTCTGAACTTCCGAATCGGTGGTCTCATCACGGTATTTTTTAAGTTCGCACATTTCGACCAATTCGATATGGTTACCGAACACCGCTGATTGTTTGGTCAGGTCGGTATACACGTCGAGCATTCCGCCATAGTAGTGTCCCAAAACGCCAAGCCGGTTATTGCGCATGGCTGCGGCAACCCGGGCTGCAGCTGTCCAGTTTTCAATCTCCTCCCAGGCCTCATCATCCTTAAGATATCCGGTGACGATATCATACTGAATTCCTGAACGGTTAAATACGCTCGCTATCTCGGGCACCGAACAGGCCTGGCAGTGTTCAAGCCAGATACCGGTCATTTTGCCGCGATCGCCAAGATTGTTGAACGCTACATAATCGAGCTCTGCCACGGGCTGGAGGTTCAGTATAACAACCGGGATTTTCAGCCGCTGTGCCACCGGCAAAACGGTGGACGAAAGGGCATAGGTCGAGACATACAGAAAGACGATTTCAATATCCTGACTTTTCAGGAAATCGGCAACCTCGCGTGCCTTTACCGGATTGTCAACCATTCCGGCATCAATCACTCCGACGCCAAATCCGGCGATCCGCATCCTGATTTGGTCCTGGTATTTTTTTAGATTGCCGAGTAATCCGTCGAATTGATCCCAATAGGTATCGAGGCCAATTCCAAATAATCCTACGTTTGTCATATTTTTAATGTGATAATTTTCGTTTGGTTAAAATGAAGTTGTTAAAATCCGGACCGGCCCGAGCAACCCCGAATCGAGCAGCGGTGTAGTTGATTGAAGCATGTCGAAACGGAAACCATCGTGCGTTTGGGTGAATCGTTTTTCTTTGGGCAGGTTTAAATCACCCACAACACGGTTTGCCCAGAGATTAATCACACCGATCTCCAGGGTGTTTCCTTTCACTTTGCATACATCAGTGATTTCGATACGCCACGGGGCGCACCAGAGAATTCCAAGATTTTTGCCGTTCAACCTCACCTCAGCCACATTTTTTACATTGCCGAGATTGAGAAACAGCCGTTCACCCTTTTCTCCTGGTTTGATTGCAGTATCAGCCTTGTGATTCAGGTCAAATTTTTTACGGTAGGTCGCTTTTCCGGAGTAATATTTTATGCCCTTTTCGGCCCGGTTAATCCAGTTTTCAAGTTTGGAAAATTCCACTTGTCCGGGACCGCCCCATTTGGGATCGAAGGTAATCTGCCATGAACTGTCCAGTTCTGCCACCTGGTTATAGGTTTCGAAATTGCCCCTTGTTTGTTTGGTTTTTTCAATTGAAACAGGTTTGCGAAACACAATAAAGCAGGAACCGAATGGGTCCAGCTCCAGCGAAAGGATTGTATTACCGCCAGCCTGACTGAAAGTGGTTGCCTGCTTTATTTCTCCCGTGACAGGATTCCAGATTTCGGGTTGTTTTCCGCTTACACGAAACGTGAAATCTGATGTTTCAGCCCGATTGGTCCGATTTGTGACAAAATAAATCTCAGCTTCCGCGGCACTCCGATGGATGTAGTCGAATTTTTCAGGTTGCAGGGGTTGCGCATTAAATGAAAAGTCCGGATTCACTCCGTCTTCCAAAAGGATCTCGCGCGGTGTTTTACCCCAGATCATCCGTCCTTTGCCGAAGTGGCGAATGGTAATATTCCTGCCATCCAGGTTACCCCAAAGTTCGGAAGCCATTTTTTGGATCTGCTGATCGCAATTGGGGTAATTTTTTAATCCGGCCGCATATTCGGGCGGCGGGCCCACAACAGTTGCGCCATTGAACACGAGCTCACGGATTTTGGTGATAACCTCCAATGACATTGCTTTGGAAGGAATGGGAGAAACAGTCAGTTTCTGGTATCTGGCGACTTCCTGACAAATTTCCGGTGATGCAGAGGTGCAGTTTTGAAGCACCAAAAGCCGGTAACTCATTCCATCCGGTAACACGATCCGCCCGTTTTTTACCGACATCCGGGTGAGTAAAACTTCACCATTGCAATAGTCGCAATCATAGCCGGAGCCCAGAGCCGGAATTGTATATTTTGGCGGCACCAGGGTTGGAGCTCTTTCGCCCAGGTAGAAACAGACATCTCCGACAAATAACCCCTGTTGCAGCATAAACTGGCAGCGAGACAGGTAACTGAAGAAGGCTGATGATTGTTCCCACCATGTGATGTTGGGGGTAAAGTGCTGACCCGCACAAAATTCATATCCCGGTTTTCCGTCGGATGGGGGCTGGCAGGTCGCCTGGTGGAGCATGATCCGGTTGATCCCTTCGCAAAACGCATCGTTCGCGTAAGGTTTTAAATCTGACGGCCCCAGCGACCAATGGGTACGATCCTGTTCCTGCTGTGTAAATGACTCAGCCATAGCCTGCTGCTTGCCATAGATATGTGCTGCAGTGGCTGTCTGTTTGAGGTTAAGACGAAGGTGCCTGTTGGAATTATATCCCCCGGGAGCCGAAAAATGGCCATTGACCCAGAATTCACCGGTGGGGATATCACATCGCCCCAAATTTTTCAACACATCCTGGGGCGGAATATCGTTGGGTCCACCTGCTTCGTTACCGACTTTCATCCCATATTTGTGACACAATTTATTGAACTGGCCGTAAAAATTCTCTGCGATGCAATCCTGTATCGTGCGGTCAAAATCTTCCCGGAACCGGTTAGAAACCAATGAATCGGTGACTGTGTATCCTGCCAGAACGGGGATGAAGGGTTTCAGATCATAACCCCGGAATTTCAGGAACTGTTTTGCAAAATCCTGCGTCCAGGTCAGTTTGCCGCATTCCCAGCTGTCGGACCACAGATAGGCCAGTTTTCCTCCTGCTCTCTTAGCCTCTTCGATAACCACCTTGCCCAGGTGATTGAAATGATCTTCCAATGAAGTTGCATTCAGGTAGTCAATCTCATAACCTTCGCCCCCTTTGAAAGTATCCCCTTCAGGATAGGCATGCCATTTACTCCAGGGATGCCCGGTTAAGGTATATCCCGAGCGCAGGATCACCCATTTTCCTTCCGGTACCTCCCACTGAAAATCTCCATTTGGTTTTAGCTTGTCGCTTAGATCAATAATCGATTGTGAATCAAGTAATTTATTCCTCTCCGAAATCCGGAATGCCTGCACCCGGATATCATGGTAATAGCCATCAACCGTTTCTGGCTGATTTAATTTGCCCGAATATTTTTTCGGCCCATCGACTTTTAATTCGGCATGAACAATTTTCTTCATTGCGTTATCGGGAGTTACCCATGGACCCATCATCGTCCAGCCACCGGCCATATTAAAACCAATCTCGATATTTAGCCTGGCTGCTTCCCTGACGGCATGCCGAAAGAGTTCCCGCCATTCAGGTCCAAGGAATTCAACACCCGGGAGTGGTGCCTTGCCTGCATAACCTCCGGTACAAATCAGATTTACGCCGCTGATCCCTTTGGCCCTGAACTCCTCCAGGTCACGGGTAATCCCTGCCTTATCCACCCGATTGAAAAGCCACCACCAATAGACTCTTGGTTTGGCCGAATCGGGTGGTTGGATAAATGAGTTTTTCAACGAGTCCGGATCATTACCACAGTGTGAAATACCTGGTAATAGGATCATAATCAAATAAATAACTATTTTTAATTTGTTAAAGTGCATGCTTATTGACCTTTTTACAGATTTCTAAACAGTTATTTTGGCCACAGTGTGCAATACCACCGGGCCCAAAAGTCCTGATTTTCTCAAAGCATCGTCTTTTGACCAGACTTTGATGATGCTGAATGTGAATCGTCCGGTTGGACTTGGTTTACCATCAAGGAGCCACTGCGGGTACTCCTTTAATTCCCCTCCTTTTGTCCAGGTGCAATCTTCCGGGAGGTTCGCATCTCCGATCAGCCGGTTTGGCCAAAGATTGATAACGGTCAGTTCGAGTGCGTTTTCTCCCTCATGTGCAGCGCCCGTGATCTCAATCCGAAATGGTTTTTTCCAAAGAATTCCGAGCTCTTTTCCGTTCAGTTTCACAATTGCCATAACCGCCACATCACCCAAATCGAGGAACAACTGCCGGTTTTTCCGGACCAATTCGGCGGAAATCCAAATTTTTTTGTGATAGGTGGCTTTACCTGAAAAGTAGCGCACCCCCTGATCCGGATGGTCGCTCCAGGAGGTCAGTTCCGTGAATTGCACTTTTGGCGGTGCTCCCCAGCCGGGTGTAAAGGTTACGTCCCACGGGCCTGTTATTTTCAAAGCTTCCGGAAATGCGGCAATTTCGATGTTAAGTTTTTTGTTGCTGGCAGTAAGTAAGGTATATTGTCCTGCCTGCGAAACAAAATTTTCAAATTTTCCGTTCCTGCGACTGACTTTAATTTTATCCCCTGCCTCGCCGGTGATTACCTTTCCTTCATGGGTTATCTTAACAATTCTGTCCGCCTCGGGTTTACTTTCAGGAGGGAATATTACGAAAACGGAACCAAATTCGGAAAGGGAGACCGGGAGGCTGATCACATTGCCGGCCTCTGAATAGATGGCGGGTTTCTCTGTTTTGCCTGTCTCGGGCCACCAGAATTCCGGCCGACTATTGCTTACCCGGAAGTTGCAAATGGCTTCCGCCGACTCATTTTGCTTATTGGAAACGAAATAGATTTCGGTGCCGTCATCTGCATGGCGGTGAATATACCGGAAGGAGGAGGGTTTGCTGGAAGTGAAATCGGGAGGAACACCTATGGAAGAGAGGATCTCTCGTGGTGATTTTCCCCAAATCACGCGGCCACTTCCAATTTTACGCTCACCGAAGGAGGTGGCATCGCCCCAAAGCCGGTCAACGATCTGCTTTAGCTCCTCCTCGCACTGCGGATAATTGGTTAGACCAGGTGTTTTTACCGGAGAGGGTCCTATGAGTAGCATCCCTTCGTTAACAAGTTCTTCAATCTTTTTTGCAAGCTTAATTGTCATCACCCCGGCCATCAGCTGTTCGCCTTCAGATGGGAGGACCAGGGCCCGGTAACACATCCCGTCGGGCAGGACAATAAGTCCGTTTTTAATCGAAATACGGTTGAAAACAACATCGGCCGTACATCCGTCAAAGTTGTAGCCCGGAGGATCAGGTGGTATTGGATTGGAAAAGTCCACACCGGGAGGGATGAAACGGTTAGGCGCTGATTCAGCCTGCAGATACAAAAGATCGGCGACAAACAGCCCTTTTTGCAGTAGGTATTGGCAGCGTGTCAGATATTCGTGCCAGGGTTTAGTCTCTTCCCACCAGGTCTGAGTCCGTTCGTAGTGAAGCCCCCAAAAGGACATGGTCATTCCCGGTTTTCGGTTTATCCAGGGTTGCATGGCATAGCGGTGAAATATAAAACGGTTAACCCCTGCACAAAAAGCCCAGTCACCCTGGGGTTTCAGCAATGCGGGGTGGGCCAGCCATTTTTCCCCCTGATTTGCGGTAAATGCCTCCGATGGTATGATTTTATGTCCGTAGATATGAGCCGCCGATACCATCGCCGGGGTCCAGGCATAGGAGCGAAAAACGTCTCCGAAATAATCTCCCGATTCGCCGATTGCTGCGCTTTCGCGCCGGTACCAAAACTCGGTCTGAGGCAGATCGGCCTGTCCGCCAACCCTGATTTCATCAAACGGCGTGTTATCAATCGCTTCCATTGAAAAGCGGATTCCGTGTTTATGTGACAATTCACGCATGTGACCGGCATAATTCTCCGCAATAAGTTCTGAAATGGTGAAGCGCAAATCCCAGAGAAAACGCTCAGTTATCTCTGCGTTTCCGATTATTCGGCCCGTCAATGCGGGGAGAAAGGGTTCGATGTCGTAACCACACCGTTTCTTAAACTCTGCGGGGAAGGCCTTTGTCCAGTTCTGATAGCCCACTTCCCAGCTGTCAACATGGGTGGCTACAAGGGTTTTGCCGGTGAGCGGTCCGGCAAGAGCGATGATATCCCCCAGGAACTTGTTGAAATGGATTTCGACCGCCTCCTTGTTCATCTTGTCACATTCAAGACCAAGTCCTCCTTTGGGCGCCGGGTGGTTGGTTGCACCTGTGGGGCCGTGCCCGAACCTTATGATGGTCCAGTTGCCAGGTGGCGCATCCCACGTCAACCGCCCATTCTGAAACCTGGAGGTTAGGTTTCGTATCTCGTTCTGACTGATTGTGGCATCCGCCGGGGCTGGATTACCTGTAACCGGGAGCATTTTAAAGGCATTAAACCCCTCTTTCAGGTGTACCGGAGGTGTGGATATTGTCCTGAACCCCGCTTTAATCTGAATATTGTCGGTTTTGTAAGAATCGTTTTTCGGGGTAGGAAATGCGATAATTGCGATATCACGATAATATTCGGGTTCTCCTATCTCTTCTCCTGTAATTCCACCTTTTCGGATTTTGGGTTTAGGAATTTGATCCTCGAATTTTGTGCCTCCATCTACCTTTAATTCTGAATAGAGAACCTGCTGCATCGAATTTTCCGGGGTGTTCCAGGGTCCGCCGCTTCCGGTCCATCCTGCTCCGTCGTTCATATTGATTTCAAGACCAAGCCGGCCTGCTTCCTGGCACGCGAAACGAAACATCTCCTGCCACGTACTGGTTCCAAAAGCCACAGGCCCCCGGGGAGTTCCGTCCACCTCCATAATCAGAACACCCCCAATGCCCACACGTTGCATCGCCTCAAGATCAGCCGTGATCCCTTCCCTTGTCAGGTTACCGTTGATCCAAAACCAGTAGACCCAGGGTCGCGCACTATCCGGGGGAGAAAGAAAACCATCAGACAAATCGTGCAAACCTTTCACATTTGCAGCCTCAGCCGTTGATAAATTGATCCAGCACCCGGCCATTATACCGGCGGTACCTCCGGCTGCTCCTTTGAGAAATACCCGGCGATTTAACGTTTGGTTCGGTGACATTTATTTTTCTTTAAACATACTATTCCTGAATAATCATTTGCTAATCCGGATGACCACAGCTTCCTGACCAGCCAGACCAGACCTTAAATTCTGAGGTATTTTTACTTCAATTCCCTCATTAACCGGTTTCCAGCTTAATTTTTGATGAGAAGCCAGCAGGGTGACCTTAAGTTTTCCGGTGAAATTTGTTTTAATCAGGATCCCGGAAGGGAGCTGGTTCTCATCCTTTGATGGCAGGTAAATAGCATAAAGTGTATTGTTTCCATTTGAAGTATAGGCCAATTTGCCGTCCAGGTATGGTTCAACCGGATTGGTTTCATATATGGCTTCTCCGTTTGCTTCGAGCCATTTACCAAGCAGGTCGAGATTCTCATATACTTTGGGTTCAAAATCTCCCTTGCCGTTTGGTCCAACACCAAGCAGTAAGTTTCCCCCCTTGGCAACAATATTTACCAGCAGTTGTACCAGCTCCTTTGATGATTTATAGTGGTCATTTTTTACCCAGCCCCACGCTCCACCCATCGTAATGCAGCTTTCCCAGGGAACGGCCAATGGTTTTGCGGGCATTTTTTGTTCCGGGGTTAAATAATCTTCATATTCGCCGGGAACCCAACGGTCAACAACGAGCATGCCAGGCTGGGCTATGCGCGCTCTCTCTGAAATTAATTTCATATTTATATCCATGTCATACGGATATTTGCAATACTCTTCAACATGCTTGTTGATGGTTGACAGCGGACGGACCCAGCATCCATCGAGCCAGAGAATATCCACTTTACCGTATTCGGTTGTTAATTCATTGAGCTGATTTTGGGTATATTCCACAAATTTATTCCACCTGTCGGGATGTTTGGTGATATCATACGATGGATTGCGGTCTTTCGGCGGATAGTACGACCACCAGAAATAGGGAGTTGTCCAGTCAGGTTTTGAGAAATAGATTCCCGTTGCCAATCCCTCTTTTCGGGTTGCATCAAGAACCTCCTTTAAAACGTTGGATTTAGGGTTGAATGAAAAGGGACAGGCCTTATCGGTCACCTTAAAGTCGGTGTATCTGGAATCAAAAAGACAGAATCCGTCATGATGTTTTGAAGAATAGATCATGTACTTTGCCCCAGAGCTCCTGAACATTCTTGCCCATTTTTCAGGATCGAAGTTTACCGGATTGAATTTTGTCTTTGTGTTCCGGTAGTCGTTGCAGAACTTGTAATAATCGTCGTATCCGTCCCGGGTAATCCACTCCTCGGGACATAAGGCCCACGATTCGATGATCCCAAGTTCCGAATACAATCCCATATGGATCAATAATCCAAATTTGTATCCCTGCCACTTCCTGAGATTTTCCCTCACCTTCGGGTCCTTTGGCCACACGTAGGTGTCGGTTTCGGATAAATTCCGGGTTAGTTTCACGGCCAACGGATCGTCTTTTGACCATGGTTTGGCGTTATGGTCTGTCTGGGCAATCATGCTGTTCGTCCCAACAGCAAGAGAGAGAATAAATAAAATGGCTGACTTATAAATCATAATAATTCAATAATGATAATCTGTTCTATTTTTGGCTTTTCAGAAGTTGTACTGGCCCAATCAACCCCGATTTGAGTAATTCCGAATCTTTTTTATAAAACTTTGAGGTAGTGAAAGTATATCGGCCCGATGTTCTGGGTTGTTTTTTCTGCATCCATTCGGGCCACTGATTGTTTTTAATACCATCATCCGGAAATTGCTCGTCCCCGATAAGCCGGTTAGGCCAAAGATTGGCCACTTCAATATCTATTTGATTAGTCCCCGGAACAACGGCACCGGTGATCTTTACCCGGAACGGAGTAGTCCAGACAACACCCAGATCCTTCCCATTGATCCGGATTCGTGCCATATTGGCAACTTCCCCAAGATCCAAAAACAGGTCGGTATTTTTAGCTGACAGCACGTCGGCCGTTAGCTCTATCGTATTATGATAGTGTGCAATACCTGAATAATATTTGATTCCCTCAAGCTGATTTTTGGACCAGTCTTCCAGTTTTTCGAATACTGCATTTTTGGGACCTCCCCATTTGGGATTAAAGGATACCTTCCACGGCCCTTTTACTTCGGATAAAAGGGATGGTTGGGGGAAGTTCGTTGTTCCTATGGTTTCTGTTGTTCCTTTTGTCTTATTTTTATTAAAAAGGATAAAATAGCTCTGGTAGGGTTCAAAATGGAGCGGGATCTCTGTCTGACCCTTGAGTCTTTTAAAATCGGGTAATGGGCGAATCTTTCCCGTAATCGGGTCCCATAATTCCGGAGTTCCTTTCTCAGCTCTAAACAGAGCTGCAGGATCAGTCGTTTCATTCGTTTTGTTGGAAACAAAGTAGAGATCACCGGATTCCAGTGTATGATGGTTATACCTGATCGCGACCGTTGATTCAAAATCGGGTTTAACTCCCATTTTTTTCAACAGGTCGGCAGTTGCATCGTAATCGGGATAGAGTTCCGGAAGCAGGATATTTGAAAATTTTCCTCCCCAGCAGATTTTACCTTTCCCCACTGTGATTTCTGAGATTTCAGCCGGTGGATCAAGCCTTCCCCACATCAGCATCGCTTTGAACGCAACTTCCTGATCGCAGTCGGGATAATTCACCAGGCTGGGGGATGTTCGGGGTGGATTTCCAATGATTGTGGCGCCTGCCATGACCAACGATTCAACCTTGCTGAGTAATGCAGGTGTCATTGTTTCGGAAGCCGGGAGAACTAAAATCCTGTATGAAGCCCCGCTTGGAAAGAGAACGCAGTTATCTTTGACACTGGCGGTGAACAGCTGAGAGGGCGAACAACCATCGAAATTATACCTTTTACGGTCGGGGAGTGTTTCATCCCCATTCATGGCTGATGGCGGTGCCCGGAACACATGGGGAGCCCCTTCCGGAGTGAGGTAGAGGATATCTGCAACATTTCTTCCCTGCTGCAAAATATACGAACACCTTGTCACATAACGGTGATAGCCCTCTGCCATAGGCCACCAGGTCTGGCTGCGGTCCCAATGAACTCCGTAAGGTCCCATGGTCATTCCCGGCCTGAGGCTGTCGTTGAGGAACTGATGCTGGAATGTATGGTAAACAAATTTATTGATTCCTGCAGCAAAAGCCCAGTCTCCCTGGTTTTTCATGGAGCCGGGATACTGCCGCCATGCATCATGGCTGGCGGTAAATGACTCGGCGGCGATCACCGGGGATCCGTTAATATGTCCGATCGAGGCCGCCTGAATGCAGCTGAAGGAAGAATTGAAGCCGTAACCCTTGCTCCAGAATTCCCCCATAGGTACATCTGCAACTGCGCCGAGTTCCATGTCCGCGGTGGGATTCATGTCATAAGGTTCAATCGAGAATCCCATATTATATTTTTGACCATATTTTTTAAGGTGCATGGCATGGTTTTCAATTACCAGCTCCTGACCGGTCTGGCGCAAATCCCATAAAAACCGTTCACTCTTTTCTATACTTTCAACAACCAAACCCGAGTAGACCGGATAAAAGGGGAGCGGGTCATAACCGCGCCTCTGGGTGAACTCCTCCCGGAATTTGGGAGTCCAATTCTGTGCCCCCATTTCCCAGCTGTCCATATGAAGCATTTTCAGTCCACCCTGCTTATTTTTATCCGGAATCCCTATCTTCTTAAAAAGTTTTCCGGTGAAATTGGCCATATGTGCATTGATTGCGGTGGTATCAAATTTGTCGGCTTCGAAACCAAGTCCGGGCAGTGGAGCCGGGCGGGTTACTGCCCCGTTGTTCCGGCTTCCCAGACGCATAATTGTCCATTTGCCTTTGGGGATTTTCCAGTTCAGCGTGCCATCGGGTTTGAGAAAACGGGTCACATCAATTAATTTGTTTTGTTTGATCACCGCTTTATCCGGAAGCTCTTTATAACTGGATTGGGTAGGAAGAAATTGTTTGGTCCCCGGTTTTGAAGTATAAGGGGAGCGATAATAGAGCGCCTTCTCATCAATATCGGCTATTTTGAAATCTGTTTCAGGGGTAGGAAATGCCACAACTGCAACATCTTGGTAATAGTCATTCCACCGTTTTTTGAGCTCTGGGGTGAAGGATCCTTCTCCGAAATAGGGTTTTCTGGGTGGCGGAATCGGGAGGATCACCGGGTTTTTAGTCCCCCCGGTAACCTGAATTGTCGATGAGACCAGGTGCTGCATCGACTCATGTCCTGAGACCCACGGACCTCCGCTACCTGACCATCCTGGCCCTACGCCCAGGGAAATCGTGATTCCTAAACGTTCGGCCTCGCGGACCCCATGTGTGAACATCTCCTGCCATTGTTCACTTAAAAAATCGACTCTCCCCCTCGGAATACCCACATTGACCTCCAGAAACAATACATTTCCGATGCCTGCAGCTTTCATCGACTCCAGATCTTTAGTCATCGCCTCTTTCGACATATTCCCGTCCATAAAATACCAGTAGACTCCCGGCCTGGCAGAGTCGGGCGGATTTAAGAAATTTGTTCTCAGGGTGGTTCCCGAAGGATCATTTTTTTGATCGGCACAATATCCGGGATTGCCGGCGAGAAGTAAAGCGAGGAAAAGAAATGTAATTTTCATTAAGTTTATATTTAATGTTTACGAAAAGATCATTATTTAAACCAGGTAATAAGTTCACCGGCAATAAGTTCATGACCCTTTTCATTTGGATGATTAACCTGCGACATATATTGTTTCAACTGTTCCTTGTCCGGATAGAGGAATTCAAAGGCCTTGTAACTGTCGACCAGTCCGGTCTGATTAACTGCAGCGAGCTTGCGGATCTGATTGGCGTGTTGGTTCAAAGGGTTGGCTGAGTCGGAATAATCGACACCCTGGTCGGGCGATGGTGTCAGCAATATAACTTTGATGCCGGATTTCTTCGCTTGTTTAATCATACTGTTCCATGCTTTAAACGCCTTTTCCAAACCGGATCCCCGGTCATTCAATGCGTAATCAATCAGGATCAGATCGGGATGATGGGTGAGTACATCCTTTTTAAACCGTTTTGCCCCCTGAACCGCGTTCTCCCCGCCAATGGCTGTAATGATTACATTTACCACAGCAAATGGATAAAGGGCTTTGAGCTTTTTAAGGAATAACCGGGGGTAAGCGGACTCTGTATTTACCTGGGGGGTCTTGAAATATCCGGCAGGAACGCTGTGGCCATGAAAGACTATATTAATCGTTCTGTTTTTAGGCCACTCTTTTTGAAGTTCAATCTTTAAGTCGCTCAAATAGGTAGCCGGGTTTGCAATTCCAACGTTGTTATTCTGAGAGTTGGCAATCAGCACAAGGAACAGTAACAGCAGGGAAAGGAGTAATTTCATAATTGATTACTGAAAAACGCTTTTAATGGCTTCAAGGTAACCGAACTTATTTTTGGTGTCCGGCTCCAGGTAACTCCCTTCGGTCCACTCATTCCAGGAATTTACATTCATTATTCGCGGTCCTTTGGGATCTGCAAGCATCTTATCCCTTGTCAGCTCTAAAGCTTTTTTAAAGTTTAAAGGGGTATTATTCCCGATGGTATTGGTAAACGGATAGCCAAAATTTCCCCACTCTGATTTAAGGTCACAACGGGGACTCGGATCCCAACCCATCGACACATTCGGATAATAGGGGACCTTAAATTCATTTTTTGCCTTTTCCCAGTAAGAAAAATACTGATCCCGCGCATTGTTGTAGTCTGTTTGCTGGTCAGGCAAATTAACATGATGGACCCAGACATACGATGTGGCAGAATCAAATCCTAATTTTTTGATCAGTTCGGGATAATTGGCCGGAACTTTCTCTACCGGCAGAACTGGCCGCCCCCAGGCGACGATATTCCAGTGAACACCTTTAAGCCCTGCCGCAATGGCCTTGTCATTCAACCGTTTCATAGCTCTTTTTGTTGCCTCAATACTGCCGAATCCATCCATGAATTTCTGGATATCATAGATCGAAAAATAGGCTTTCCCATCTATTTTCCAGTAGTTGAGCCGGGTAAAATATTGGGAAACCAAAATGTTACAGATTTTATCGAACCGTTTTTCTGAAACTTTTCCGGAGAAAAGGAGCTTTTGGGGTGTTCCCCGTGTGTAAGGGTGAATCTCATTCCAGTCGTGATTGGCCCACATAAGGGCAAACATCACTTTATGGCCATTTTTTGCCTTGAGAAACCCTTCGTCGAGGCACCTGTTCAAAAACGGGCCATCTTCATACATATACCAGTCGAAAATCAGGCAGTCAACCCCATATTTCGCCGCAGCTTCAATTTTCCGGGCCATCACCTTTGGATCCTTCTCGTCGGTATAGCCCCAGAGCGGAACTTTGGGTTGATCATGCCCCGGGAAACGGGGTTTGGCCGCTTTGATCAGCTCCCATTCCGACCAGTTATCCCCTTTGTTTTTGATATTCCGGGGATCATTGGTGTGGTAATTGGGAAAATAATAGGCAGCAACAGTGATCTGATCGGGAGTATTTTTTATTTTACCCGTCTTTCCGGTCAGCCATATTGGGGAGGAGATGCAGGTGAGCAGAAAAATAAGTGGTGTTTTTGACATGTTTAGTAATTCTTTCAATTTTGAGCTTTAAACTAAAATTTCTCCCTTTCCGGGTGGTAATTTTGTCACCAGACTTTAATAACTTGTTCTCCCTCTTTGAGCCCTTCAAACGGCCCTACGAAAGGATTCGCTTCTGAACGTTTATTGCCAAAGTAATCCGTGTCAATTTTTAATGGCGATCCATCCGGATTTTCAAACCCTGCGTTTGGTGCGACCGCTTTCCCCAATAATTCGGAGGTCACGAGTTGTGTTTTCACTTTTTTAAACGAGTCATCTACATTGATGTGCAAATAGACTTCGTCTCCCTTCTCCTCGATGGTCACATTGGGTTCAAATGTTCTATTTACGAGCCCGTTGATTTCATTTTTACAGGGAGTTGCCCCGTTAAAATATATATTTGAAGCAATTGATACCGGCAGTTTGCTGTCGTTGTAGCCTGATAACCCCGCAGGATTTTTAGCATTCATCACCTCCTTGTCCGTAGCGAAAATATTATTGTAATACCTGTGATCACCGCCAACGAAGTTTATCACCCCGGCTACCCAGGTAGAGTGTGGCAGGTGGTAGGGCGTGAAGCGTCCCTTGTCCACCCAGTGGGCGATCCTTCCGGTGAACAGGTTATGAACGGTTGCCACCCCTTCGGAGCACTCGGAATATGGGGTATTGGCCAGCATAATATTATTGTCAATCAGGATCGGTCCGTGATCAACTTCGGTAAACAGATCGGTGCCATTGCGATACATCAGGTTGGAAGATATGCGGGTTCCCTGCGCCATCCAGTCCATCCATAGTCCTAAGCTGCAATTATGAATCCGGTTACTCTTAATCAGCAGGTCAATGGCTCCGTGAATTTTGATCCCGGCCATTTCAGCACCGGTAAACTGTCTTTTTTGGTGAATATTATATATGTGATTGTTGGTGATCTGGCTGAAAACCGCTCCCAGGCTTCCGCAAATACCGGTTTGTTCGCAATTGAAGATCGTATTGTTCCGAATGATATGGGAGCCGATGTTTTTTTTGTTCCAGCCTATTTTTAAAGCTCTGAATATCACTTCAATATAATGGATTGCTCCATCCTTCTTCATGTCTCCAAGCCATACATTATGACCCGTTGTCCGCTCCTTGCCCAGGGAAATTCCCGAACATTTTGAATCGCTGATCACATTATTCTCAATAATCCATCCCTTGCTCCAGTGGGGACCAATCATCCCGACCTGTTCGGCTGTCGGCGCGGCCCACTGGGTTGCAGCCTGACTGATGGTAAATCCACGAACGGTAATGTAATTTAATCCGGTTTTGGTGGGGAAAAAGCAGGCCGGGCGGGCGCTGATTTCAACCAGTTCCTTATTCGGATCAGAATCGTGGAAGTTGGCCCAAATAATGGTTGATCCGTTTTTTGATTCGGTAAACCACGTGTAGGTTGATCCGACGGTATCAGCGGCAGCAGGAAGCGGCCTTGGGTTAGTTACTTTTTCTGAATTTTCAACTTCGTAGAGCGATTTTCCGTTCAGGTACACCTCACCGGTATGGTGAATTCTCCCCTTGCCGTTGAACCAGTCGCCCCAGATCGTATCCTGGTAAGGATTAAATTTTCCAAAGAACGAATTGGGAATCGTAACTCTCCAGACGCCGTCCGTTACCGGTTGCCAGTTTTTAATTATTTCAGATCCTTTGAGGGTTACTTTCTCCCCTTTTGCAGCCTGATAAACTATCCGGTGATTTTCATCCAATCCCCCGTTTTCGGGAATTACCAGTTCGCGGTAGGTCCCTTCATGTACTATGATTCTATCACCTGCTGTCGCTTTTCGGGCAGCTTCAGAAATCGTTTTAAACGGTTTGGAAACCGAACCCTCATTGGAATCGCTGCCCGTGACAGCCACATGATATTCCCTGGTTCCATCGGTAAATGCCAGGCATAGGAGCAGGAAAAATAACGAGAGGATTTTTAGATCGTTCATATTTAATTGTTTTAATATTTTGTATGTTAAAATATGCTCACCTTGTGAATATCATCGTTTCTAAATCTTTATTATCTGGCAAGGAGGTTCATTTTGTGATAATATTTCATTGTGCAATATATTAATACATTATGGGACCGGATATTTTATTCTGATTTTATATCTTTGATTTCTGACACAGACATATGTTATGCAACATCTATTAAATTCCAATATCCGTTATTTGCCGGTTCATGAGCAGGACGAAAGCTGGAGCCTGGTTGTTAAAACGGCCGGGTTTCAGTCTGTTATACCGAACAGTGTTTACCCCACGCAGGGACACCCATTGGACTACACGTTTAATTTTCAGAGTGGCCGGGTACTCGAAGAGTTCCAAATGGTCTATATCACCAAAGGCTTCGGCACATTCGAATCGTCAAATTTTAAACATGCTGAAATCTGGGAAGGGACGCTGTTTTTCCTTTTTCCCGGCGAGTGGCATCGTTTTAAACCTGAGCAATCAACGGGATGGGACAGTTACTGGGTGGGATTTAAAGGGAAATTTGCCGAAAACCTGGTTTTAAACAGCTACTTAACAGTCAATAAGCCGGTTGTAAAGATCGGTTATAATGAAGAGATTGTCAGCCTGTTTCAGCGTATTTTGGAAGCAGGAAATGAAGAGCGGGCGGGGTATCAGCAGTATATTTCGGGAATAGTGATTCATCTGTTGGGATATATCTATTTCAGGGCCAAGGATAACCACTTTGAGGACCAGGAAATTGTGCGAAAAATTGATAAGGCCCGTGTTTTAATCAGAGAGCAGTTAAATTTGAATGTTAAGCCGGAGGCAATTGCAAAAGAGCTGGTTATGACTTATTCGTGGTTCAGGCGACTGTTTAAGCAGTACACAGGACTCGCTCCGGCACATTATATTTCGCAGTTACGCTTGCAGCGGGCCAGGGAATTACTCACCTCTTCTTCAAAATCGGTTAAGGAGATCGCCGTGGAAATGAATTATGAATCAGTTGATTATTTTTCAACCCAGTTTAAAAGGCAGACCAGAATGACGCCGACTCAGTACAGGAAAAGCTGTCTGGAGAATATCGTATTGCAAAAACATATTCCCGTAATCGACTCTTTAAAATCTCAGCTATTCTGAATTAACAATTCCCGCGGGTTGATTTGTGCTCAGTAATATTTACCTTTGAATAAAACATTGTCAGATGAGAATTGACAAAAAAAAGATATTAACTACCTAAATCTGTTTTCCCTTTATTTTTCCAATAAAATCCTTTTCTAAAGATTAAAGCGAGCATAATACTTCACCGTTGGGCAAGGTTTATCCTATAATGAACATTTCATTATTTTGAAGTACTTTTGCACCCTCAATATTTGACATGAACTTAAAAGAAGAAATACTACGCCGTAGAACCTTCGGCATTGTGAGTCACCCCGATGCGGGGAAAACGACATTAACGGAAAAACTGCTGCTTTTTGGTGGTGCGATTCATGTTGCGGGCGCCGTTAAGAGTAACAAGATTAAAAAAGGGGCCACCTCCGACTTTATGGAGATTGAGCGGCAACGCGGTATTTCGGTTGCCACCTCGGTGATGGGTTTTGAATTCAGCGGTTATAAGGTAAATATCCTTGACACACCGGGGCATCAGGATTTTCAGGAAGATACTTTTAGAACGCTCACAGCGGTGGACAGTGTGATTATCGTTATCGATGCGGCCAAAGGGGTTGAACCTCAGACCGAAAAGCTCATGGGTGTCTGTCGCAGCCGGAAGACGCCGGTAATTGTTTTTGTCAACAAAATGGACCGCCCGGCCGATGACACCTTTGATCTTCTGGATGATATTGAAAAACAATTGCTTATCAAGGTTAGGCCATTAAGCTGGCCCATCAATAACGGCCCCGAATTTAAGGGGGTTTATAATATTTACGATAAAAATCTGGTGCTCTTCGATCCAAGCATCACCGATATCCGGCCCGGCATAAGTTTTACAGATACCAACAGTCCCGAACTCGATACTATAATCGGGAAAGATGCAGCGGTTTTGCGCGAAGAGCTTGAAATCCTGGACGAGGTTTATCCCGAATTTGATATTGAACAATACCTTGCCGGTGATCTGGCTCCCGTTTTTTTTGGCAGCGCATTATACAACTTTGGCGTCAAAGAGTTGCTCGATACCTTTGTCCGGATTGCCCCGCCGCCACGGCCCAAAAAGGCGGAGGAGCGGATGGTTTATTGTGATGAAGAGACGTTCACCGGTTTTGTATTTAAAATTCATGCCAACATCGATCCAAACCATCGCAGCAGGATCGCCTTCGTGAAAATCTGCTCCGGAAAGTTTGAGCGAAATAAGAATTACCGTCATATCCGGCTTGGAAAAGTGTTTAAATATTCAAGTCCTACAGCCTTTATGGCCGATAAAAAAGAGGTGATCGATGAAGCGTTTCCCGGAGATATCGTAGGCATTCCCGATACCGGAAACTTTGTGATCGGGGACACACTCACTGAAGGTGAAATCCTCCATTACAAGGGAATTCCTTCATTCTCACCCGAGATCTTCCGCTATATCGAGAATGCAGACCCCATGAAATCAAAACAGCTGGCAAAAGGGGTTGATCAGTTAATGGACGAAGGTGTTGCCCAATTATTTGTCAGTCAGCTTAATGGTCGTAAAATTATCGGAACGGTGGGGGCCCTCCAGTTCGAGGTAATTGAGTATCGTCTTGAACATGAGTATAATGCAAAATGTCGCTGGGAATCATTATCGCTCTACAAAGCGTGCTGGGTTCAGTGCGATGACAAGGCAATGCTCGACGATTTTAAGAAGCGGAAATACAATAAAATGTCACTCGATAACCGGGGTAGGGATGTCTTCATGGCCGATTCCTCCTTTATCCTCGATATGGCTCAACGCGATTTTCCGAAAATCAGGTTTCACTTCACATCGGAATTTTAAGAATGGCTGTTAGGCTATTAGACTGTCAGGCTGGTAGATCTTAATATTCCAGGGTTTTGCTAAAATCAATTTATAGAAAATTGAGTGAATTATTTAGTGGTTTTAAATTCAAGCTATTAATTCGATATTGAATCCGGGATTTAATAGTCAAAAGTCACAGATATAAAATTCACTCCTCGCTTCTATTAACCTATACTCTTAATAATTTAGGCCTTCAGCCTAAAAGTCTACAGCCTATTAGCCTTTTTTTTGTCAATCCATAAATAGTTTATAAATTTGCACCCTACCAGTACCTACCAGATAGGCTATAAATTTAAAACTACTACCATGACAAAGAATGTGATTTTATTGGGACTGCTCATCCTGTTTGCCGGAAATGGGAATAGTCAGACTTTAAAGGTTCCTTTTAATGAAAAACTTCCCCATGATTGGGAAAATCAGGCAGTTTCTGAAATTAACCGGGAGGCCCGGCACGCTTCACTGATGCCTTTCGATACTCAGGAGAAGGTGATCGCGAATGAATTTTCTGCTTCACCTTATTACAAATGTCTAAATGGCCAGTGGAAGTTTAACCTGGTTACCAAACCTGCCGATCGCCCCTCCTCCTTTTTTCAGCCAAAATTCGATGACAGCAGCTGGAAATTAATCGATGTTCCGTCAAACTGGGAACTCAAAGGGTATGATTATGCAATCTATACCAATATTAAATATCCTCATAAAGCGACGCCACCCACGATTCAGGAAAATTACAATCCTGTTGGTTCTTACCGTATGGAATTCGAGACCCCTGCCAGCTGGGATGGAAAGGAGATCATCCTCCATTTCGGGGCTGTGACTTCAGCAATGTATGTGTGGGTGAACGGACATGAGGTGGGTTATAGTGAAGACAGCAAGACACCTGCCGAATTTAATGTGACCAAATATCTTAAAAGCGGGAAGAACCTGCTGGCCGTTCAGGTATTTCGCTGGTGTGATGGCTCATATCTCGAGGATCAGGATTTCTGGCGCATGAGTGGAATTACGCGTGATGTTTACCTGGTGGCCAGGAATAAAACTCATATTTTTGATTTTCGGGTTAAATCGTCCCTGGATAACCTCTATAAAGACGGAGTTTTCGGTCTTGGTATCACCCTTCGGAACCTGGGTAAGAGCACTCAGAATACTACAATTGAGGCAAAACTGCTCGATGCAAATCTGGAAACCCTTCAGTTTTCCAAAAAAATAACGGTCGGGGCTGGAACTCAAACCCTAAATTTTGAAGGCAGTGTTCCAAATGTCAGACCCTGGAGCGCTGAAACGCCCAATCTGTATCACCTTATCCTGACTCAGAAGGACGGGACCGGAAAAATCATTGAAACGCTGGGTTGCCAGGTTGGCTTCCGGACCATTGAGATCAAAAATGGACATCTGCTCGTTAACGGCGTCCGTATTCTTGTTAAGGGTGTGAATATGCACGAACACAATGAGATTACCGGACATGTTCAGGACGTGGAGACCATGATCAAGGACATTTCAACCATGAAAAAGTTCAATATCAACACGATGCGCTGTTGTCATTATCCCCAGCCCGAGAAGTGGTATGAGCTTTGCAACAAGTACGGCCTTTATCTGATCGATGAGGCAAATATTGAATCGCACGGGATGGGTTATGGCAAAGAATCGCTCGCCAAAGACTCCACATGGTTTGGGGCCCACCTCTTCAGAACCCGCAATATGTTTGAACGTGACAAAAATAATCCGGCTGTAATTATCTGGTCATTGGGAAATGAGGCCGGCGACGGAACGAATTTTATCAAAACTTATGCATGGTTAAAAGCACACGATCTGTCGCGTCCGGTCCAGTATGAACAGGCCAAAACCTCCTCTCACACCGATATTTATGTGCCCATGTATGCGACAATCAGCCAGATGCTTGATTACGCATCTCAACACAGGGATAAGCCGCTGATTCAATGTGAATATGCCCATGCGATGGGGAACAGCACCGGAAACCTGCAGGATTACTGGAATGCCATAGAATCGCATGATCAGCTTCAGGGTGGCTGTATCTGGGACTGGGTTGATCAGGGGTTGGTTACTACCAACGAAAAGGGGGAGAAGTTTTGGGCCTATGGCGGGGACTTTGGTCCGAAGGATGTCTGGACCGATGGAAACTTTAACATCAATGGACTTGTAGATCCAAACCGTGCTCCCCATCCGGGTTTATATGAAGTTAAAAAAGTTTATCAGTATATTGGATTTAAGGGTGTTGATCTCAAAAAGGGAAGTTTCCAGCTTGAAAATAAGTATGATTTTCTGAACCTGAATAATTTCAGTTTTGACTGGCGGATTGAGGGTGATGGAATTAAGATCGCAGAGGGAAAACTTCCCCAATTCAACGTTCCGGCGCACCAAACTGCAAACTTTTCAATTCCCGTTGATTTGAAACCGGAATCGGAAAGAGAGTATTTTATCATAATCAGCGCCAAAACAATTGAGCCAACCGATTTAATTCCTGCCAATCATGAGGTTGCTTATGAACAATTCAAACTCCCGGTTTATGAGGTGGCAAAGAAATCGGAAATATCCTCCGGGAAGCTGACACTATCCCGGGAAAATGGTAGAGCGCTCATCACGGGGGGCGATTTTGCGGTTGGTTTTGATTTGTTGAAAGGGAACATCAATAGTTTGGCAATGGCCGGAAAAGAGATGCTCAATGAAGGTAAAGGGCCGGAACCAAATTTTTGGAGAGCTCCGACAGATAATGATTTTGGAAACGGCCTCGACAAAAGATGCCGCGTGTGGCGCAAGGCCGGGGAAAACCGAAAATTAACCTCCTCAAAGGTGGATCAGCTCAGCGATAATCTGGTTGCGATAACGCTTGCTTTTGATCTTCCCGGACTGGGAAATGAACCTGTCGCCAAATATGAGTCGGTATACCGGATTTATGGCAACGGTGAAATTGAGGTTGACAATAAATATACTGCGGTTTCAGCTGGTTTGCCGGAAATCCCAAGGATGGGGATGAACATGCAGCTGGCACGTGAGTATGAAAATATGCAGTGGTTTGGACGCGGGCCACAGGAGAACTATTGGGACCGGAATAGTGGAGCCCTCGTGGGGCTCTATGGCGGAAAAGTGAAGGATCAGTACTGGGCTTATGTCCGTCCGCAGGAAAATGGAAATAAAACAGATGTAAGGTGGATTTCTTTTACAAATAAGGATGGGAATGGTCTGCTGGCCATTGGATTGCCGCTTTTAAGTGTGAGTGCGCACCATAATCTGATGGAGGATTTTGAATCTCCGGTTCGTACCATTGGCCGTATTTATGAAGGAAAGGTTGTTGTTAACCGCCATGTTAACGATGTAAAAGAGCGGAACCTGGTATCGGTGAACCTTGATTACAAGCAAATGGGAGTTGGCGGAGACACCAGCTGGGGTGCATTTACCCATCCGGAATATCTTCTCACAAACAGTACCTATAATTATTCATTTATTTTGAAAATGATCCGCAAAGGTGAGGAGGTCAATTCGATCTCCAGAATCAAAAGAACAGATCATTGAACATTGAATAATATCCCAAAAAGCTTCGGCCCCTTTTCCAGATGCCGAAGCTTTTTGGGACTTAATTTTATAATCTGTAAGCCGGTGGGCGCTATTGAGTCTGGCCCCTGTTAAACTGTGACCGCATCATCAGCTTTTCGATCGAATACTCTTCCCTTTTCGCGGCATCGTTGTCCCCAAATACGGCCGGTGTCGATTCGATAATGGTCTCTATGAAATCCTTTAACTGATGGTCAATAAAAAGGGATTCGTCTGATATCAGGTCGTGCCGATGGGTCAATTCTGCAAGTTCACACTCCAGATTGATTAATTTATCGATCAGCCAGCGAAAATTCTGAAGCAGAATGATGATAAAGCCTTTATCCACAAATTCCTCAATATGAGACTCCAGTTGTCTGATTAACTTCAGGCAGCTGCTCTTGATCTCTCCGACACATCTCCGGCCAAGCGCCTCCTTTACTTCAGCGAAACTGAAATCTTTAACCGAGAGTCTGGTTACCTTGGAGCCACTTCGCAAAAACGTTTCTGTAATTTTTAATACCTGACTCAAATTGGTTATGAATTCTTCAATTTTCTTGTCTGTTTGAATGATTTTATCATTAAATAATTTTGATGACTTCTTGTGAAGTAGTGAGTTAACCTTCTCTTCGAAACGAAGTAGAAATTCCTGGTTGAATTTTGGGGAATACTGTTCGAAATAACATTTGTCCCGTTTGTAATTAGCCAGAATCCGATCGGCGAGGGTCGGAATCTCTGACGAATTGAATCGGTAATTGACTTTTTTCATAATTGAAATTTTAGAAAAATAACCTTTGTGTCGTTTACTATTCAATGAAACCAATGAATAAATCAGTAAAGCCTGGTTGTTTCGCCCGGAAGAAGGAGGTGTTAGAATTTGATAGATCAGATAGGCTAATATACATCAATAATGATCAGCTTCCAAATTTGCCGGATGTTTTTAATGGAAGTTCTGAATTTTTTTCATAAAAACGGGAACAGTTGGAACAAAAGAGCGCTGGAACCGTTATTCAGGGTATCGTAAAAACAATAAGATGAGTAAAACATTGATTTGCCTGACCGGATTGATCATGGTAATTTCTTCCGGATTGAATGGCGCTACCACAAATTATACCAATATGGAGATGAAAGATAAAACGATAAAGACCGCCGTTTTTGCAGGTGGATGTTTCTGGTGTACGGAGGCAATTTTCAGTCAGCTAAAAGGGGTTGAAAAGGTTGTATCCGGTTATTCAGGCGGAAAAACGATCAATCCGACGTATAAGGAGGTATGTACCGGAATGACCGGTCATGCCGAATGTACACAGATAACTTATGATCCTGACCAGATCTCCTTTGCCGAACTGCTCGAAGTTTTCTGGACCACACACGATCCGACAACACTCAACCGTCAGGGTGCCGATAGCGGTACCCAGTATCGTTCGGCAATATTTTATTCCGATGAGGATCAAAAACAGGAGGCGATTACCTATAAGGCCAAACTTGAAAAGGAGAAAATCTGGGACCATCCGATTGTTACAGAGATTACCCGGTTTGAGAAGTTCTATCCTGCAGAGGATTACCACCAGGAATATTATGCCAATAATACCAACCAGGGATACTGCCGCATCGTAATCACCCCGAAACTCGAAAAATTTAAAAAGGTTTTTGCAGGTAAGCTAAAGCAGAAATTGCGATAACGATTTTATTTCAGTGACTGACCGCAGTTTGTAAGCAGCCTTTGGCTGGTAGCAAGCAGCCAGCTGTAGTCTGCCTTTTACTGCTGCGGGAAACTAATTCACAATAAGTTCATCCAGTGATCTTTTGGGGACGTAATGAATGCCATTTGCATCGTTGTAATACCTGATGTCGTCATCAGGGGCGACCTCCGTGAGGATCACCGTTTCAACCGGTTTGCCCAGGGCGATTACATCGATGATTTCAAGATGATCGGGCAGCTGCAGAATCGCTGAAAGTCGCGGTTTTTGAATTGACCGGATGATACATCCTCCCAGCCCTTTTTCCACCGCTCCAAGCAGTATATTCTGCATGGCGATTCCGTCATCACAAAAATAATTATTCGCGATTTGGTGGTCGAGCAACACAATAATATATGCTGACGGGCGTTCCCCTTTTTCAGGCCCTGGCCAATCCTTCAGGTAAGCTGCCCAGGCAAGCGCAGAAAAGATCTGCCCGTTCAGATCACGCTCATAGCTTAAGAAATATTTTAACGGTTGACCGTTTCTGCCCGAGGCGGCAAGCCGGGCTAGACCGATTAGTTCAACAAGCGTAGCCCTGTCAATCACAAATTGCTCGTCAAATCTTCTGTAGCTTAGATTGTTTTCGGCTAAATTCTTAAAATTCATATCGATTTATTTTATATCAGGAACACTTTTCCAGAGAACAAGGTAAGAATTTCTAAAGTGATTTTTATAACCGGCCACAATTTGGTAAGTTTGCGACAGATATTAAAATTAGTGAACTGTCAATTTAATTAAATGAAGATCTTTTTGATTCTTCTTGTCGGATGTTTCTCGGGAATGGTGACCGGTTTAACAGGAGCCTCCGGTGTGATGGTTGTTGTGCCATTGATCTTAATCTTATTTAAGTTTCCCATCCATGAAGCAATTGGCACCAGTCTGGTGGTCGACGTGCTGACCTCGCTGGTTATTTCAGTTACTTATTTTAAAAATAACAATATAGCGCTTAAATCGGCCGGATTGGTGGCCCTCTCTTCAATTGGGATGGCGCAAATCGGAGCCCGTTTTTCCGATAAGATACCCGAACGCGGACTTGATTCAGGTTTTTCTTTTGTACTGATTGTGCTGGCATTGATCATTTGGCAAACCGGTATTCAGCGGGATAAGACACCGGTTGCACCATTTAACCTGTCCGATCACAAATCACCTTTGTGGCGGATTCTTCTATCCATCTTATTGGCGGGTGGAAGCGGCTTTATGACCGGTTTTATTGGCGCCGGAGGAGGAACAAATATTTTATTGATCCTTTTGTTTGTTAACAGGTTTCCGATGCACAATGCCCTGGGGACCTCTATCCTGATCATGTCGTTTACGGCATTGTCGGGAGTGATTGGTCATGCTTCGTTAGGCAATGTGAATCTGATGACCGGAATGGTGCTGGCAGTCAGTGCCATCCCTACTGGAATTTATTGTGCCCGGTTCGCCAGCAAAATCAGTGAGCGCTCACTTTCGCGGCTTATGGGGGCGGTATACCTGATTCTTGGGATCGTGATGATCGTTGTCAGTTTCCGCAATTCATTGGATATCAATTCTTTCTCTATTCTTCATTTGGGATGATTTTCTCCTTAATCAAAGCTACGTCCTGTTTGAGCTGGTTGAGGGTAAAAGCCAGATCGGCAGATGTTATTTCGCCGGCAGGCAACTCGTCGCTGATGTAATGGACAAACTTCCAGATTTCACGGATCTCAACCACTGAGAGTTCGTAAGGTTTGTAGATGGGATTGAGCGATATCAGGTTGATTTTTCCATCTTTCCCGATTCTGTTTTCAATAATCTTAAAGACAATTCCTTCATCGAGGGTGAGCACAATGCATGCTTCCCCGTTTTTCAATGTGCTCCAGTCCTGGACAAATTCGCCGGTTATCCACGCTCCGTCGGGGATAGGCGACATCGAATCACCACTGATCTGGAAGGTGCGGTATTTCCGTTCGGAAGAGAGGAACGGGAGTTGAAATACAGGAAGGTTTCGCACAAATTCCGGGTCGGCAAACCCCCGCGTGTAGCCCGCTTTCGCTTTTTCGGGCACCAGTTCGATATTTTCGTTATTGGCACTGTCCACTGTTGTGGTGAGGACCCGCAGTTTAGACCCTTTCACAAATACATCGAACCCATTCTCCAGCTGTCTGAGCTCACTCTCCCTGAGCTTCGACAGATCCACCCTGATCAGCGTGTCGACAGAGATTCCGAAATATTCCGAATAGGCAACCAGTTGCTGGATACCCGGTTGTGCCACTCCGTTTTCATAACCGCTCAGCGTTGAGCGTTTCATGTTCAGGACAAAGGCCACTTCGTCCTGGGTCCGTCCGCGCCGTTTGCGCATCAGTTTGATGTTTGAGCTGAAGTACATGGTATCGTTTGTTTTTGGGAAACCCCGACAGGGTTTCTGATTTTGTATTGTCCTGTTTATCCCCCGGTTAAAACCGGGGGTTATTTACGGAAAACTCCTCTGGAGTTCGTTTTCTTATAAACCTGCATTCTCCTTAAAAACTTAGGAGTTACCTGATAACTTACGGTTTAAACCGGAGGAAAGTGAAGATCTATCCGGATTAACCCTGTAAGAGTTGCCTGTAAATAACCTCCGGTTTGAGCCAGCGGAAGTGAATACAGTTCTAATTTAACCCTGTAAGAGTTGCCTGTAAATAACCTCCGGTTTGAGCCAGCGGAAGTGAATACAGTTCTAATTTAACCCTGTAAGAGTTGCCTGTAAATAACCTCCGGTTTGAGCCAGCGGAAGTGAATACAGTTCTAATTTAACCCTGTAAGAGTTGCCTGTAAATAACCTCCGGTTTGAGCCAAAGGAAGTGAATGCGCTTCTAAATCAACTCCGTAGGAGTTCCCTGTAAATAACCTCCGGTTTGAGCCAAAGGAAGTGAATGCGCTTCTAAATCAACTCCGTAGGAGTTCCCTGTAAATAACCTCCGGTTTCAACCGGAGGAAGTGAATGCGCTTCTAAATCAACTCCGTAGGAGTTCCCTGTAAATAACCTCCGGTTTCAACCGGAGGAAGTGAATGCAGTTCTAATTTAACTCTGTAAGAGTTGCCTGTAAATAACCTTCGGTTTGAGCCAAAGGAAGTGAATGCGCTTCTAAATCAACTCCGTAGGAGTTCCCTGTAAATAACCTCCGGTTTCAACCGGAGGAGGAGAATGCGATACTAAATCAACTCTGTAGGAGTTGTCCTGAGAGTCAAAAGATATATCGCTCATCCACTTCCACTCTATGTTCTTTAAGCAGAGCTTTGTATTCATCTTCAAAAGTTACTTTCTTATGGTGCTCTTTTTGATTCTTAATATAATTTACAATCATTTCTTTATCCCGATAGGTGTATGTCAATGAACAAGATCCTTCTGACCAGGAAACAAATTTTGGATACTTCCCGGTTTCTTTCATCCAAAGATTGGAAGCCGTTTTAATTTCTTTAATAAAGTCAGCAAGAGCAACTGTAGGATGCAAGTCGGACAATATATGAATATGGTTTTCCATTCCATTTATCTGGTACAAAACACCTTTTCTTTTTGTTATTATCCCCCAGATATACTTATATAAGGCTTCTTGCTGGTCAATAGGGATTGTATTTTCCCTGTTGTAGGTGCAAAATACAATATGATAAAGTATTTGTCTGTAACTGTTCATAATTTGGTTCGTTTTTGGGAAACCCACTTGGGGTTCCTGATTTTAGACTATCACGTTTATCCCCCGGTTAAAACCGGGGGTTATTTACGGAAAACTCCTCTGGAGTTCGTTTTCTTATAAACCTGCATTCTCCTTAAAAACTTAGGAGTTACCTGGTAACTTACGGTTTAAACCGGAGGAAAGTGAAGATCTCTCCGGATTGACTCTGTATGAGTTCCCTGTAAATAACCTCCGGTTTCAGCCAACGGAAGTGAATACAGTTCTAATTTAACCCTGTAAGAGTTGCCTGTAAATAACCTCCGGTTTGAGCCAGCGGAAGTGAATGCGCTTCTAAATCAACTCCGTAGGAGTTCCCTGTAAATAACCTCCGGTTTCAACCGGAGGACGAGAAGGGGAATGCAATATCAACTCTGTAGGAGTTGCCCAAAAAGTCTTGGAAATTATATCACCATCACCGAATCGCTAAATTTTTTCACCCTTCGGATAACAATTCCCTTAAATAATGATTATATTATAACCGGAATAATGATTAAAAACTAATCAAAGTTAATTCATTTTTCTGGAGAAACAAACTATTTTGACAAAAAAATAAAACGTTAGTCATGGAAGAGATCAGTCAGTTATCGAATAAGACAATCGTTCACTACGATCTCGATACTTTTTTTGTCTCGGTCGAACGGCTGCAAAACAGCAAGCTGATCGGGAAGCCGGTGATTATCGGGGGAACATCTGATCGAGGGGTGGTGGCGAGCTGCAGCTACGAAACCCGGTTGTTTGGTGTCCGTTCGGGTATGCCGATGAAGCTTGCCCGACGGCTCTGTCCCGACTCTTTCCTGGTTCGTGGCGATATGGAGAGTTACAGCCGTTATTCGGATGTTGTAACACAGATCATTGCCGAAAGGGCCCCCGTCTATGAAAAAGCATCAATTGACGAGCATTACCTCGATATTACGGGTATGGACCGTTTTTTCGGGTGCATGAAGTGGGCTCATGAGCTGCGCCATACCATTATCAAAGAGAGCGGTCTGCCTATCTCATTCGGACTGTCGGTGAATAAGACAGTCTCCAAGATTGCCACGGGTGAAGCCAAGCCGAACGGGGAGAAGGAGGTGTCGCAACGTGCGGTTCAGCCGTTTCTCGATCCCCTTTCGATCCGGAAAATCCCCATGGTTGGTGCCAAAACTTATTACCTGCTCCGTTCAATGGGGATCGAAACGATTCATACCCTTGCCGAAATTCCCATGGAGATGATGCAGCAGGTGCTGGGTGAAAACGGGATCATCATGTGGAAGAAGGCACATGGGATTGACAATACGCCGGTTAAACCCTATTCCGAGCAAAAATCGATCAGTACCGAGCGGACCTTTGAGCAGGATACCACCGATGTTAATTTCCTGGAGCAGCTCATCGTGGGGATGACCGAAAAACTCGCCTTTCAACTCCGGAAACAGCAGAAGATGACCTCCTGTGTCACGGTAAAGATCAAGTATTCGAATTTCGACACCTATAGTCAGCAACTGCGGATTCCATACACCCAGTTCGATCATACGCTGCTTGCCACGGCCAAGGATCTTTTCCGGAAGCTTTATCAGCGGCGGATGCTGATCCGGCTCATTGGGGTCCGGTTCAGTCACCTGGTCAGCGGCACGCAGCAGCTCGATCTGTTTGAGGATACCTCGGAGCGGGTGAACCTCTACCGGAGTATGGATCAGATCCGGAACCGGTTTGGCTCATCGGCCATCCGGCGCGCATCGGGTCTTGCGGTCCGCAATACCATCGACGCGATGAAAACGATCCCGACACCCCTTCCTCCGGGGCAATTAATTATTAAACGGGGGTTTTATTAAATATTTTTCGCAGAGACGCACAGCTGTGCGTCTCTGCATTCGTTCATTTTTTATTTAAAATTTTCAGACGCACAGCTGTGCGTCTCTGCATTATTTCATTTCCCCTATGTTATTCTCATGTCATACCTGGTACAGCCTGCGTTACGGGACCATGAAACCCGAAACGTTGTTGCAGGAGGCGGTCAAAAACCACCTTCCCGTGGTTGTTATGGCCGATATCAATAACACCACCGGTGTGATCGATTTTGTGAAAGAGGCCCAAAAACAAGGGGTCAAGCCGGTAGCCGGAATCGATTTCCGCAATGGCGACCGTCACCTGTACACGGGAATTGCCCGGAATAACGAAGGCTTCCGCGAGCTGAATGAATTTTTGAGCCTTCACCTGATGGAAAAAAAAGCCTTCCCGGCAGTGCCCGACCGTTTTAACCAGGCCTGGGTGATCTATCCTTTCGGGGAGAAAGAGATAGCCGAACTGCGCGACCATGAATTTATCGGGGTTCAGCCGCAGGATATCAACCGGCTCCGCTACATCACCGCCAAAAAATATTTTCATAAACTGGTGGCTTACCAGCCGGTTACATTCTCTGGGAAATATGATTTTTTACTCCATAAACACCTGCGTGCCATCGATCACAATACCCTGCTGAGTAAACTTACCCCTGAGCAGACCGGCCTTGAGAGCGATATCTTCCTCCCTTTCGATGAGCTGCTTGTTGCCTTTGCCGATTTTCCGGAGATCCTTCAGACCACCAAAAAGCTGCTCGACGATTGTTCCATTGCCTTCGATTTCACGGGGTCCAAAAACAAACAGCTTTTTACCGGAAGCCGTTACGATGATAAGCTGCTGCTTGAGAAGCTTGCGCTTGACGGATGGAAATACCGTTACGGCAACAACCCGGAAGCGTTGAGGCGGGTACATCATGAACTGGCCATCATCGACAAACTTGGATTCTCGGCCTATTTTCTGATCACCTGGGATATTATCCGCTATTCGATGAGCCGCGGCTTTTATCATGTGGGTCGCGGCTCAGGAGCCAATTCAATTGTAGCCTATTGTCTGAAGATCACCGACGTCGATCCGATCGAGCTGAATCTCTATTTTGAACGGTTTCTCAACCCCAAACGGTCCTCGCCCCCCGATTTTGATATTGACTTTTCGTGGCGCAACCGCGACGACATCCATGAGTATATTTTCAAACGGTATGGAAGCCGCCACACGGCGCTCCTTGGCGCAATGAACACCTTTCAGGGAAAGTCGATCCTGCGTGAGCTGGGGAAGGTTTACGGGCTTCCGAAAGATGAGATCGATGTGCTGGCCGAGGATCCGGCTGCCGCGACAACGGGGGGTGAGTTGTACCGGCAGCTGTTTTCGGCAGGTGCGCTGATGCAGGATTTTCCCAACCTGCGAACCATTCATGCGGGTGGTGTGCTGATTTCTGAGGAGCCCATAACCTGTTATACGGCCCTTGATCTTCCGCCGAAGGGGTTTCAGACCACCCAGTGGGATATGTATGTAGCCGAAGATATCGGCTTTGAGAAACTCGATATCCTAAGCCAGCGCGGCATCGGCCACATTAACGATAGTATTGAGATCATTCAGCGGAACCGGAAGATGAAGATTGATATTCACCGGGTACAGGAGCTCAAGGAAGATCTTCAGGTGAAGCATCAGCTCAGGATTGGGGAGACGATCGGGTGCTTTTATATTGAGAGCCCTGCGATGCGCGGCCTGCTCAAAAAACTCCATTGCGACAACTACATTTCGCTGGTGGCGGCCAGTTCGATTATCCGCCCCGGTGTAGCCAAGAGCGGGATGATGCGGGAGTATATCAACCGTTTTCACCACCCGCAAAGCTTTACCTATCTCCATCCGGTGATGAAGGAGCAGCTCGGGGAGACTTACGGGGTGATGGTTTTTCAGGAGGATGTGCTCAAGGTGTGCCACCATTTTGCGGGGCTCGACCTGGCGGATGCCGATGTGCTGCGCCGGGCCATGAGCGGTAAGTTTCGTTCGAAGAGCGAGTTTCAGCGGATCATCGACCGCTTCTTTGAGAATTGCCGCACCCTGGGCCGTCCCGATGCGACGGCCCGGGAGGTGTGGCGGCAGATCGAGAGTTTCGCGGGATACTCCTTCTCCAAGGCCCATTCGGCTTCGTATGCGGTGGAGAGCTTTCAGAGCCTCTATCTCAAGGCCCATTATCCGTTGGACTTTATGGTGGCTGTGATTAATAATTTTGGGGGTTTCTACCGTACCTGGGTTTATGTGAATGAAGCCCGGCGGTGTGGCGCCCGCATTGAGCTCCCCTGTGTCAATAAGAGTCTTGAAGAGACAACGATTTACGGGGATTGCATTTACCTGGGATTTAACCTGGTTGCCAATCTGGAACACGATTTCCAGGTTCAGCTGGTTCGGGAGCGGAAGCGGGGCGGGGAGTTCCGGTCGCTTGACGATTTTTTGTCCCGCGTTGCAATAGGTATTGAGCATCTGGTACTGCTGATCCGGCTGGGGGCATTCCGGTTTACTGGCATACCTAAAATGCGGTTGTTGTGGGAAGCACATATGTTGCTGAGCAAAACCGCCAAAAATACCCCTAACCGGTTATTCGATATCCCCTCAAAAAAATGGGAATTGCCCGGCATGGCGCAGTCGCTGGTTGAGGCTGCCTATGACGAGATTGAACTGCTCGGCTTTCCCGTTTCTGTGAGCTGGTTCGATCTGTTGCAAACCGGTTTCCGGGGCGAGGTGCTGGCTAACGACCTGGTCAATTATGTAGGGAAAACGGTACGCATGGTGGGGCTCCTGGTTACGATTAAATATGTGAGTACTTCGAAGCGGGAGCTGATGAATTTTGGAAGCTTTCTGGACCATTCGGGCGAGTTCTTCGAAACGGTTCATTTTCCGGCAACCCTGAAGAACTGGCCATTCTCGGGACATGGTGTTTACCTGATCCTGGGAAAGGTGGTTGCCGAATTCGGCCACCCGTCGGTGGAGGTTGAAAAACTGGCCAAACTGCCGGTAAAGGGGGATCCCAGAAGATAAAAAGAAGGGTTCTATGGTGTTTAATATGGGTAGTATAAATATTGCTCTTATAGTTGTTGGCAATTGGCATCTAGCCGCTGGCCGATTTTGCCGGGAGAAGGTCGCTTTTTTCTGAATAAGGTTAAGAATAAAAGTCAATTAGTTACGAGCATTCGAGCTAACCGCCAGTAGCCAAAAGCAAGCCGCAAATCATTAGCAGCAAGGAAAGCTTCTACCTACACTCATCGTTATAGAGCCATTTATTTGTTATTATTGCCGTATCTTATTATTAAACTTGGTTTTATAATTATCACCGATGGGGATAATCGATTTCCCGATGACGATCCGGTTATTTTGAATGGAATCAATTTTTGCCAGTGAAATGATGAAGGACTTGTGAACTCTGACAAACCGGTCGTCGGGAAGAAGTTCTTCGAATTTTTTCAGGCTGTTGAGGGTGACGATTGTTTTTCCGGTGATATGAACCTTGATATAATCCTTTAATCCTTCGCAATAGAGAATGTCATCCAGATCGATCCGGATGGTGTTGTACCCTGTTTTGACCAGAATGAAATCAAGATTTGGATTTTTATCATGATTGGTCATGTTACTGCCTGATAATTCAGAGAACCGGTGGATCTGACTCGCTTTGTTCACCCCTTTTAACAAGCGGTCAAAAGTTAGTGGTTTTAACAGGTAATCGGTGGCATCAAGGTCGTATCCGGAGATGGCATATTGGCCATCGATGGCGGTAAAGATAACCTGCGGGCGGTTTCTCAGGCTCTTCATGAGTTCAATGCCGGTAATCATCGGCATCTCAACATCCAGAAAAATAAGATCAACCGGGTGCTGCTGAATAAACTCAAGACCTTCGAATGGGTTGGTAAAGCATTTCAACAAATTTAAAAATGGCAAGCGTCCTACCATCTCCTTTAATATTTCGATAGCAGGTTTCTCGTCGTCAATAATTATGCAATTCACTATTCAAAATTTTAAATGATTCCTTTGCCAAAGGTAATAACGAAAATGATTAAAAGGAAGATGTATTTAAATATTGAAGGTTGCGTTGAAAACTCCCCGATTTGCACCATTTTTAAACCAAAGGATGTATGGAGGCAGTTTCACTTTGTTCCGGTTGTTTTAGGCTGAAGGATTATCGGGTGATTCAATGTTTGCCCGATATGCATAAAAAGAGCATCGGTTTTTATCAGTGAGTGATAAAAACCGATGCTTTATAAAAATTATAATGGTTTTGCTGCTTGTATTTTATTTTCCGGATTAATCGCCTACAACCATTGCATCGAATGGATGGAGTTCCCAGATGTCATCATAGAAGGCATTACCACTTCTTCCGCAAGCGACAAAGGCACGATTGTTGAAAGTGATGGTCACAGCATCCTGTCGTGCACTACCTTCGAAATCGGTCTTTCTGGTCCAGTTATCCGCTGCGAAGTCATATTCCCAGCAGTCAACACGTACACCTGAATTGTAACCTAAGCAAAGATATGCCTTGGATCCAAGTACGAATGCGCATCCGTCAGCACGTGGCAGGGTGTATGCACTATTCAGATTAAGTTTGTTTTTCTCGGTCCAGGTATCGGTAATTGGATCAAACATCCAGATATCGATCAGGTCAAGTCCGTTGTCTGTACCGGTAGTGACATATGCTTTTCCGTTATAGGTAATCGCAACAGCGCCTTCACGTTTTTCACCACCCATACTTGCAATCTGTGTCCATTTATTGGCAATGGGATCATACTGATAAAAATCACGAGTATCGTTATTGTCATATCCTGTACCAATGTAGCCTAAGTTATTTAATGCGAATCCAACCGAACCGTAGCGGGGAGTACCCATGAAATCGGCTTTTTGTGTCCATAGCTTGGTAGCTGGATCGAATTCCCAAAAATCGTTTAATTTATCTGTTCCATTGTAACCAACTCCCATATACCCTTTCCCGTTTAATACGAAAGAAACGGCTCCAATCCTGGGTTGTCCAGGGAAATCAGGTAACCTGGTCCAGAAATCCTTTTGAGTATCCCACATGTAGAAATCTTGCAGGTAATAATTAAGTGCGGTATTTGTTTGGGCACTGTTAAATCCCATCCCCAGATAAACATTAGTCCCTATGACGAATGAAGTCGCATTGCCCCTTGGAATTCCTTCAAAAGCTGATCTTAATATCCAGTCCCCAATATAAGTTGTACTTTTTTTACACCCGAGGAGAAGTACAAGAACAATCATCACCAAAAATAACTTTTTCATTAATTTAAATTTTAATAAATTTCAACTATTTAAATTCGACATCCAGAATTCTGTTTTGTCTTATACTAAGCGAGCATTTTATATTCCTGCTGCCTTTAGCTAATGCTGCCTCAAAACTATGATAGCCTTTAGATCTTTAAAAACGAAACAGGATAAACAGTTATATAATACCGATATAAAGCTTTTATAAATCGATGAATATATTTAGACAGGTTATGAATTATTTGGAAATAGTAAAATGTGGGTTTAAAGTGTTGTCAATGAGAACTAAATATATAATTAAAAAGTCTGCTTATATTTATTCGTCGATAAAATAAGGGTGTTGGTATAATAATTTAGGGGCAAATAAAAACTTCAAATACTTTCGCATCAAAAAATATGGAAAGAAGTTTTCGAGCTATAGCTGGGTTTTTGTTTGCAGCTTTTCTTTTTTCGTGTAATTTAAACAACGTTCAAGATTTCCGGATGGGTTCAAATTTCGTCAATTCGACTTCCGGTGTTGTTTTGATCGATACGATGCAAATGGTTTCTTCAACCGTCCATTTGGATTCCATTGTTACAAGCAAGTTAAGCCGGTTACTGGTAGGAGGTTATCAAAATAGTCTTACAGGAAATGTAACCAGCAGCGCCTATTTTCAAGTGGGAAACAGCTCTTTTCCAACTGTTTTACCTACTGATATGGTCTTCGATTCTTTGGTCGTAAGATATCTTTATGATGGTTATTATATGGGAGATACCACCCGGTTAATCAAATTTAACGTCAAACGGCTGGATCCCAGAACAGGGACCAATTCCAACGGAACCGCCTTCAACACTGCAGCCTTCCGAACAGATCTGGATGGCAATTTGTACAGCTGTGATACGTTTAAACTAGCCAGTGAAAACCTTGGGCAGATCCAGCTTTACCCTCATCCCACCTACAAGCGTGAATGTTTTTTCCGGCTCTCTGATGATTACGGGAAAATGCTTTTCAATAATGTAATCAATCGAAATGACACGTTATCAAATCCTTCCTATTTTAGGTTATTTTTACCCGGTCTGGCGTTCGTCTCACCGGTAAATCAAAACCAGTCGGCAATTGGTATATCGCAAAAGTCAATTTCGATGAGGCTTTATTACCATGAAATGATCAATACCGCGGAACCCAAGGTGCCAACTTATTTTAACTTCCCGGTAAATACCAGTGGTATCTGGTACAACCACATTTCGTATAACTCCACCGGGAGTCTTCTGGGAACGATCAGTCAGCCAAGTAATCCATTACTGAGCAGCAATGAGGTGCCGAGTACCAGCACTTTCAATCAGGCCATGGTGCAGGGAGGTAGCGGAATCTATACCAAAATACGGATACCGGGTTCCGGATTGCTGAAGGGATACGCCAAGAACCTCATATTAATCAGTGCGCAAATTCAGTTAACGCCACTTTTGGGTACCTACACGACCACGAATGTACGCTACCCCTCACTTTCAAATAATCCGCTGCCCGATACATTGGCTGTTTATGTTGTGGATCGCAGAAACGTAATTGCCAGGCAATATTCCTCATCGGTAGGGAGTAATATTTTTGCACGTAAGGTTATTCCGATCGCTTTTAATCAGCAGCCCTATTATCTGCTTGATGCCACCTCATTTTTTGCCTCTGAAATGGCCTCGACTACCATTACCGGTTATTCTTTAATGATAGGTACTGTGGGCGCCAAGGCGGGTATGGTGTTGAATCCATTTGCTTTTGCCCCGTTTGATTCAAGTGGCCATATGTTTAAATTGAGTGTATTCTGCTATATTGACAAAGTTTACAATAATTAGATTACTGACCGGAGTTTTTGGTTGGCAAAACCTGATTTCGTAATTCCCGTTAAATCAATTAATATTTAATAAAAAATTTGGAATGAGAAGGTTAGCATTTTTAATAATATTTTCACTATCAATTTTTATGGCCTCGGGGCAGAATAATACCAATTCACCCTATTCCGTTTTTGGAATTGGCGAACTGGATAATGCTGCCGGCGGAAGAAATATGGGAATGGGCGGTAGCGGAATTGCAATGAAATCAGATGTCTTTCTGAACTTGTCGAATCCTGCTTCACTCACCGCTATTCCGGTGCAAAGTTTGGAAACAGATGCCGGAATAACGTTTAAATTCTCGGACCTGCAAAATTCGCTCAATTCGGTCAATGTACTGAACGGAAATATCAGTTGGGCAGCCCTTGCTTTTCCAATCAACAGGACTTTTGCCATGGCAATGTCCCTGAATCCGATGAGTAGCGTGGGATATACCATCTCCTCCATAAAAAGTTTGGACGGAGCCAATTTAAGTTATCCTACCGTTTACAAGGGACAAGGTGGATTAAGCGAGGCTTCTGTATCGCTGGGCGCCCAAATTTCGAAGAATTTCTCTTTGGGATTACAAAGTTCGGTAGTGTGGGGGAACATTTCTGAAACAAATCTGGATTCGCCCCCCCTGGGCTCCGTAATCACAAGGGTTAATAATTCCAGTTACATGGGTTCGTCATTTAAACCGGGGTTTCAGTACCAAAGCAGGTTAAATAAAAATACCGTACTCACCCTTGCCGGCACAGCAAAGCTTAGTACCTATCTCAACGGATCAAATGATCTCACTATTACTTCAGGATCGACACTGGTACTTACCGAGCTGGATGTGCAGAATCAGTTAAAACTTCCTGTTGATATGGTTTTTGGTTTGGGTCTTCAGTTTAAGGAGAAATATCTTTTCACCGCCGACTATAACCGCAGCGACTGGAGAAAGGCGATAGTTAATGTTGACCCTACCGGACTTGCCCTCAATCAAAGCTATCACATTGGTTTGGAAATTGCTCCAAAATATGATTCTCAGCGTTTAGGGCAAACACGGAGATACCGGTTTGGCGCCTTTTATCAGACCGGTTATATGGTTGTTTCCGGAGTTCAAATCAGCAATTATGCCGCCAGTTTTGGTATGGCAATCCCAATCCGAAAAGACCGCAATACCATGAACTTCGCCATCGAAGCGGGGAAACAAGGGACTCTTCAGAACAATTTAATATCGATTGCTTACATTAAATTAAATTGGAGTTTCAGCCTTTGGGAACGTTGGTTTATTCCCAGGAAATATGATTGATTCGATGGGGTATATTTCTTTTACCTCCTGATTAAAACCCGATAATTTTCACAGCCGGACTCTGCGTTTCATTACAATAGCTCATTGTTGAATATGAGCCTAAAGTATTGAAACGCAGTTTGTAATTTCACGTAACAAGCTCAGATAATCAGGGTTAATGTCAATGAAATAGTTGGTGAAAACCAATCTTTCGTTGGTCTTTGGTTTCTGTTTTCCTGTGGACACCTGAATAATTGGGAATATCAAAACTGAATAGCAGCATAAAGGGGAATTACTTTTCCGCTTTATGCTGCCCCAGTATTTCAATAATCTTGTCCAGTTTGTCCACTTCGAGGGATTTTAGCATAATGGCCAGCGCCTCTATTTCCAGTTTGGCATCTATATTGGTCTGATAATCTGCCTGAGCCTGCATCCGGTCCCGGTCATTCTGCCGGTTTTGAGCCATCATAATAATTGGCGCAGCGTAAGCCGCCTGGGTCGAGAAAACCAGGTTGAGCAATATAAATGGATATGCATCCCAGTGAAAAAAATAACCCACCAGATTTAATGCCATCCATAGGAAGACAAGGATTGTCTGAATGATGATGAATCTCCATGACCCCATCCCTTTTGCGACAGAATCTGCCAGATGGTCTCCAAACTTTAATGTTTCGTGGTGTTTTTGATGCCAATCTTTACGGTGCTGCTCCATGATTTTTCAAATTATTGGTTTAAATTACTCTTGTTAGGTTTTTTTCATGAAAAAAGGCTATATCCATTCAATACTGCTAAGTAACCCCATTCATTCGGTTAAAGGCTTTTCGCAAATCTTCAGGACCTGAATTAGCCATCGCTTCACTGAATCCAAACGTAATATCTGACTTTTCTTCCTTTAATTGCGTGAATACTGCATCGATAAAATCGCTTACCGGAGGGGCAGAATCGTGTATCCCTTTCCCGCCTAGATCGGTGTTCAGGGCCGGCGGAATCAGGGCTATTACCTCGATTCCTTTCGGTTTGAGCAATTGTCTTAACGATAGGGTGTATGAATTCATAAACGCTTTCGTGGCTGAATATACCGGCACTTTGGTAAGCGGAACATAAGCAAGTCCGGAGGTTACATTCATTACCGTTGTCAGGGATTTCAAATTTAGAAACAGTGAAACCAGGTGCATGGGCGCTTCAATATTTATAGACAGTTCCTCCTTTGCCCGTTCAAAAAAACGGTCCTCTGCGGGTGACATCCAATTTTGGACCCCTGCGTTATTGATTAAAACATTGAGGTCGTTATGTTCGCTGGAAATCCAGGCATAAAGCTCCTCCCTTTCGCTGGCTTGCGACAGGTCGCAGACCCGTGTAATAACTGAGGGATGCAGGGCGGCGATTTCGTTTAATACTGATTCACGTCGGCCACAGATAATCACGGTATTATTTTCACTGAGGAATCTTTCGGTTAATCCCAACCCGATTCCTGATGCACCACCTGTTATTAAGATTTTGTTGTTCGAAATATTCATTTTGCGGATAGTTGGTTAAATTTACAGGAGTTTACAGCCAAAGTCTCAGCTGTTCAAAAAATAGCTTCCGAAACTTCTGGAAATGAAGGTTTAATATTAGTATACGGTTGATTTGCAATTGTTTGCAATTGCCTTTGTCGGGGTAGCCGGATTTGAACCGACGACCTCGTCGTCCCGAACGACGCGCGCTACCAAGCTGCGCTACACCCCGAATTTTCCGGTTTAAAACCGGGTATAAATTTAAATTTTTTTTGTTCAATTCAAATCAAATATCAGCTTTATTCTTGTGAGGTATTATGTATATTTATATAACCAATTAAATTATTGAAAAATGGAAAAGGATAATTTTAGTCACCCTTTTGAAGAGCTGAGTGATGCTGAAGAGCATGATTTATTTCATTTGTTAAAAACGGTGGAATGCCTCAAAGTATCCTCGGTGCTGCCCGTAAAAGAGGAATTAACCTCGCTCGAACTGGCGGTATATAATTTTCTTCTGAATCACTTAAAGGATTTTTCATCCAATAAGGAAAAGTTCAATATTCAGATCCTTAAAAACAACCTTGGGGAAATGTGCACTGATGATGATCTGGTAAATGCCTTCAGGGCACTGGATAAAAAATATTACACCGAGTGCGCCTTTGATGATAATGGGAAGTGCGCATGGATTAAGTTGTTATAACGTGTAACTCTCCTTCAGCATTAATACTGGCTTACGGCAATCCGTTTAAGGATTTTCGTATCATTGCAAATAATTTTGTTTTTGTCAAATTTCAACTCTTTACGTATGAAAAAATTGTTTGTATTAAACCTTTTATTAACGTTGTTTCTTGGTTCTGCTTTGGGTCAAAGCGTTCCATTCAACGGAATGCAGAATAATCTTGGCAATCTTTACCTGTTGTCCAACGCAAAGAGCCGCTCGATCAGTCCCGAAAATTTTACCGGTGAAAAAGGTAAGGGCGGAATGGCTAAAGTCGGCGAAGGTTCTGCCTCAAATGCAGCACGCGAACTTGGGCAGGGTTGGAAATTGAATCCGTTCATCGAAATAGCTAAAGGGCAAACCTTCACTTTGGCAGAGATCGATGGCGCCGGAGCCATCGAGCATATCTGGATGACACCTACGGGAAACTGGCGGTATTCAATCCTTCGGATTTACTGGGATGATGAAAAAGATCCTTCTGTTGAATGTCCGGTAGGTGATTTCTTTGGGATGGGATGGGGTGAATATGCACCGCTTCAGTCACTGGCAGTGTGTGTAAATCCCGGTAGCGCCTTTAACTGCTACTGGACAATGCCTTTCAGGAAAAAATGTAAAATCACAATGGAAAACCTCGATAATAAGAAGATGGAACTTTATTATCAGGTCAATTACTGCCTCACGGAAGTTCCTCAGAATGCCTCCTATTTTCATGCTCAGTTTCACCGGACCAACCCGATAAAATATAAGGAGGTTTACACGATTGTGGATCAGATCAAAGGGAAAGGACAATATGTGGGAACCTATCTGGCCTGGCAATCCAAAAACAACGGCTGGTGGGGCGAAGGGGAGATCAAGTTTTATATGGACGAGGATAATTCGTTTCCCACTATCTGCGGAACCGGATTGGAAGATTATTTCTGTGGTTCCTATAACTTTGATCATCATGGAAAATACAGCGTATTTTGTACCCCCTATTCCGGATTGCATCAGGTCATCCTTCCTGACCAGTCTTATAAACCGAGTTTGCGCTTTGGGCTATACCGCTGGCATATCACCGATCCGATCCGTTTCGAAAAAGATCTTAAAGTGACCATTCAGGCGCTTGGATGGAGGAGTGAAGGGCGTTACCTTCCGCTTCAGGACGATGTCTCATCGGTGGCTTTCTGGTATCAGACAGAACCTCATCAGCCATTTGCTCCGTTACCTTCCAAAGACGAACTTGAGGTTAACTAAAGTAACGCTTTACATTTTATCCCGCTTAAGAAATATAACCACAAGGAAATCAAGGGATTTTACTAAGTCCACAAAGGGCTGAAATAGAGGTATCCGGCTTTGGATTCATTCTGTTTTCCTGGTGTGCCTTGCGGATATATTTAAGTTATGATTCATGCTGATAAACCTTTCCGATTGACAATCTTAATTAATTAATTGTTTTTTGTTGCCCAAATAGGTACTTTGATCGTAATCAAAAGATTTATGCGGACAATTTACGTTTATAGAACTGAATTTTAAGACTTTTATAATTTCAACCAGACCACGGGGGAGTTTCAACCAGACCACGGGGAGTTTCAACCAGACTGCGGGGAGTTTCAACCAGACTGCGGGGAGTTTAAACCGGACTACGGGGAGATTCAACCAGACTGCGGGGAGATTAAACCAGCGACATGCGACTTACAAATCTATTTTTGCATTTATGCCCACTAACCGTTGAGCAATCTATGGATGGTCGTGCAAAATTGTAAAAATAGTGCTGCCAATAAATGAACGTTGATGATAAGCAATAAGAACAGTTTAATGTCGTAATTATTTGTTTCCGCTATTGACCTACACACAACCCGGACCTCCCCAACCCCTGATCTCCCCAACCCTCCAAAGGAGGGGATTAAAAGGACGGTATTGTTCAGAATGGGGAAGATTTAGAGGGGTCAAAAAGGAGAAAATCAGTATTTTAAATAATACATTATATCTTTCCGGTTACTTAGTTTCCCTTTGTGAAACATTTATTTGTGTATTTGCTGATAAGTATATGAAAGTACATTTGATTATAAAACAGTCGATTGCGGATTATGTCCTGAAAAATGCCAGAAGCAGACCATCTTTTTAAGCCTCAGCTCTGGAGACCTGTTTTTCAAAAAAATACAATTACTCTAAATCGATCATCGCCTTCATTACGCCGTCGCGGTAACCGGAAACCAGATCAAAACCTGCCTTTGTCTGCTCAAAACTAAACCGGTGGGTGGCCATCTTTTCGACATTTAACCTGCCGTTTTCCATTGATTCGAGCGCCTCTTCTACCGAATGGTTTTGTCTGCGTACGCTTTGTATGCAAATCTCTTTATGACGCAGCTTGTCTACGCTGAAGTTCCAGCGGTCAAATTCAGGAATTCCGATGATCATCAGTTTACCGCCCGGTTTCAGCATGTCAATGGCCTGATCTATTGCCTCCTGCTTTCCGCAGCATTCAAAGACAACATCGAGTAACAGCGGTTCTGTGGCGACTATTTCCTTAATAACATCCTGGCTGGCAGCATTTCCGGTCCAGGTGGCCCCGCATGCTTTTGCAATTAAGAGTCTTTCGTCAATCAAATCCGTGACAAATATTTTATCAGCCCCATTTGCAATGGCGGGGAGGATAACGCTCATTCCGATTGGTCCGAAGCCAAGAATCCCTATTGTGGCGCCCTTCATGGGTATGGATTGATTTACGGCATAAACTCCGATGGCCAGAGGTTCGCTGATTGCCGCTTCGGTATAACTCATGGTGTCTGCAATCACGAAGCAGCTGTTTTCAGGCATTACGATATATTCACTCAGACATCCGTCTGCCTGCCCGGGACACCCCAGGAACCGAAGTTTTCTGCAGGTATGCGGCCGGTCGGCCCTGCATTGATCACACTCCCCGCATGGCATCGCCGGTTCAATGGCAATTCGGTCTCCGGGTTTGACCCTGGTAACTTTCGCGCCAACACGAATCACTTCTCCGGCACCTTCGTGACCTACAGGAAAAGGGTATTGCACAATCTGACTTCCGATTTTGCCCGATGTGTAGTAATGAACGTCGGAACCGCAAATGCCAACTACCTTCATTTTAATCAGGACATCTGTATCGTTTTGAATTGCCGGCATCGGAAACTCCTGCATCTCCATCGCCCTTATTCCGGTTAAAACCATTGCTTTCATGAGAATAAATTTAGATTAACGTTCATATTGATAGATTCCTGATTCTCACCGAATCCTCTCCGGCAACTGACGGATTAAAAGGGTTGATGGGAAAATAGATTTGCACGGTACTTTAAACGTTTAATTAAAGTCTGTTTTGCCGGCCAAAGATAAAGTTTTTGAGGCTGATTATTTTCAGTTTTAACGGTAAGTGACAATTTGGTTAAATGATGAATCATTTCGTATATTGCCTTCCCTGAATTAACGGATATCTTTGTATATCCATAATTCAGAACTAACTATTGTATTTATACCACTTTAATTAACAAAACCATTATGCAAGTTTTATTAGGAATCTTTTTTCATTCGATTGGAGGATTTGCTTCCGGGAGTTTTTACATGCCTTTTAAAAAGGTAAAGGATTGGGCCTGGGAGAGTTATTGGATTATTGGAGGTTTGTTTTCATGGCTAATTGTGCCGCCATTAGCTGCCTGGCTTACTGTTCCCGGCTTTGCTGCCATTATCCATGCCACCCCGTTTAATATTCTTACAATTACCTTCGTAATGGGAATAGTCTGGGGTATTGGTGGTTTAACGTATGGACTGGGGGTTCGTTACCTGGGAATGTCGCTGGGGAATTCGGTTATTCTCGGCTTTTGCTCGGCTTTCGGGGCTTTGGTGCCTTCAATTTATTATAGTTTTATTCATACAGCGGGAAAAATTTCGTTTACCGATATGATTTCTCACTCCGGCGGACAGCTGGTTTTGCTCGGTGTGGTGGTTTGCCTCACTGGTATTGCCATTTCCGGGCGGGCCGGGATGATGAAGGAGAAGGAGATTTCGCCTGAGCTTAGCCATGAAAGCGTGAAGGAATTTAGCCTGGTTAAAGGATTGATAATTGCCGTAATTTCGGGTATCCTGAGTTCCTTTTTCAATTTCGGTATCGAAGCCGGTAAACCTATGGCTGAAGCGGCCGTTGCTGCCGGGTTCAATCCACTGTTTCAGAATAATGTCACTTTTGTTGTCCTCCTTTGGGGTGGCCTGACGACCAATTTTGTCTGGTGTATGATTCTTAATTTCAGGAACCATACCTTTGGAGACTATACCAATAAGAAAACGCCGCTGAAGGTGAACTATATCTTCTCCGCTTTGGCAGGCACAACCTGGTTTATGCAGTTTTTCTTTTACGGGATGGGTGAAAGTAAACTTGGAAATGGCGCCAGTTCGTGGATTCTGCACATGTCAACCATCATTTTAACCGCGAATATGTGGGGACTCTATAACCGTGAATGGAAAGGCGTTTCATCCAGGACCGTCAGAACCTTTGCAATTGGCATTTCGGTGATCCTGTTATCCGTCTTTATTGTGGGACTTGGTAACTCAATTAAATAATCCGGCATATGAAACGGTTTGCTTTTAAGATGCAACTAAAACCCGGATGCAAAGCTGAATACCGCAAAAGGCACGATGAGATCTGGCCGGAACTGGCTGCTCTGATTCGCGCTTCAGGTGTTTATGACTACTCCATTTTTCTGGATGAAGCAACAAATACCTTATTTGCGGTGCAAAAGCAATCAGGAGAAGAATCGTCCCAGGATTTGGGAGAGAATCCTGTGATACAAAGGTGGTGGGCCTATATGGCGGATATTATGGAGGCTAATCCTGATAATTCTCCCGTCATCGTTGCGCTTGAGGAGGTATTTTACCTCGGGTAACAAGGAATTTGAAAATTTGAAAATTCGACAATTTAAAAAAACATTGTAATATGAACAAAGAATTTGTAGAGCGGGCCTACGAGCTTGCAAAAGAGCAGTATGCTGCTTTGGGGATCGATACCGATGATGCCATGGCAAAAATGGAAAGTGTAAAAATCAGTCTCCATTGCTGGCAGACGGATGATGTGGGCGGATTCGAGAAACCGGATTCCACCCTTGGCGGCGGGGGAATACAGTGTACGGGCAATTATCCGGGGAAAGCCCGGTCCATAAGTGAGATGAAACTTGACCTTGAAAAGGCAATGTCGCTGTTACCCGGAACGCAACGGCTAAACCTTCATGCTATTTACGGCGATTTCGGCGGCGGGTTTGTCGACCGCGACCAGATTGAAATCAAACATTTTCAGGGTTGGATCGATTGGGCAAAAAAGCATGAAATTGGTCTTGATTTCAATGCTTCCTGTTTTTCCCACTCCAAGGCTGATGACGGATTTACCTTGTCAAGCAAAGATGAGACGATCCGCAGGTTCTGGATCGAGCATGTGAAAAGGTGCAGGGTCATTGGCGCTGAAATGGGTAAACAACTCGGTACGCCTTGCGTTCTGAACCACTGGATTCCTGATGGATCGAAAGATGTACCCGTGGATCGTGGCGGACACCGGGCCATTTTGAAGAGATCGCTCGATGAGATTTTTTCGGTGGAATATCCCAAAGAATACCTCAAGGATTCTGTAGAGTGCAAGCTTTTTGGGATTGGTTCTGAGGCTATGGTTGTTGGTTCACATGAATTCTACATGGGATATGCCATTAAGAACGATAAACTTTTGTGTCTGGATATGGGACATTTTCATCCCACCGAACAGGTAGGTGATAAGATCTCCTCTTGTCTCCTTTTTGTTGATGAGCTTATGTTGCACGTTTCAAGAGGTGTGAGATGGGACAGCGATCATGTGGTAACATTCAACGAAGATATCTGCCTGATTGCACAGGAGGTGATACGCAACAAGGCGCTGGATCGGGTAAATGTCGGGCTCGATTTTTTCGATGGAAGTATAAACCGCATCGGGGCCTATGTTATTGGTACCCGGGCCGCACAGCAGGCGTTTCTTTTTGCCTTGCTGGAACCCACCGAAAAGATTATGGAATTTGAGGGGAGCGGAAAGAATTTCGAAAGACTGGCCTATCTCGAAGGGATGAAGACCCTGCTTTTTGGCGCTGTTTACGATAAATATTGCCTGGATAACAATGTCCCTGTGGGTCTTGATTATGTGGCTGAAATTCAGAAATATGAATCTGAAGTTTTAAGTGCGCGGTAATTTCAGAGAAATGTTTAACCTGTCAGGAATTAGACTCCTGACAGGTTTTTTCATGGGTATAAATAAAGCAAGCCACTTTATTTCCCTGAAATTTGTAACTTTATCCAAAATATCAGGGTGTGGTGAAGACAGAATTTATCAGTAACGAACAGCTCCAGCTGGCGTTTGATTTTGTAAAATATACCGGGAAACATATTTTTTTGACCGGCAAGGCAGGAACCGGCAAAACAACATTCCTTCACCAGCTTAAACTGAATTCCCCCAAACGGATGGTGGTTGTTGCCCCCACAGGCGTTGCAGCCATAAATGCAGGCGGAGTAACAATTCACTCTTTTTTCCAGTTACCGTTCGGTCCCTTCCTTCCGGCTGAGAACGGAGGAAATCAAAGTACAACACAATCCGGCGGTTTTCAAAAAATTAACCGGGAAAAAATAGCGATACTTAAAAGTCTTGATTTATTGGTGATTGATGAAATCAGCATGGTAAGGGCTGATCTGCTTGACGGTATTGACAGCGTTTTAAGGCGGTATAAAGACCGGAATCAGCCATTTGGAGGGGTACAGCTGCTGATGATTGGTGATTTGCAGCAATTGGCGCCGGTCGCAAAGGAAGAGGAGTGGAATCTGCTTAAGCCACACTACGAAACTATCTATTTCTTCAGCAGTAAGGCATTAAAACAAACCGATTATGTCAGTATCGAACTGACCCATATATTCCGTCAGCGCGATGAATCCTTTATCAAACTGCTGAACAGGATCAGGGACAACAATGCCGATCAGCAAACCCTGGATGACCTGAATAAAAGATATATTTCCGGATTTACCGGAGAGGAGGGGGAGGGCTACATTACCCTCACTACCCACAATTACCAGGCGCACGATCTCAACGAATCGAAACTGGCAAAATTGGGTGCGAAAGTCCGGAAATTCACAGCTGGCGTGGAAGGTGAATTTCCCGAATATTTATATCCAACCGATTTTGAATTGAATCTTAAAGTTGGAGCCCAGGTGATGTTCGTCAAGAACGATATTTCACGCGAAAAGCTGTTTTATAATGGAAAGATCGGCAAGGTAATTCAGATTGAGGAAAAATCGGTACATGTTCAATGTGAAGGGGATGCCGACGAGCTTGTGGTTGAAAAGGTGGAATGGCAGAATACCAAATATACCATCGATGATCAGACCAGAGAGATTAAGGAATCAATCCTGGGTACATTCAGTCAGATTCCCTTAAAGCTGGCCTGGGCGATCACGATTCATAAAAGTCAGGGATTAACCTTCGGGAAGGCGATTATTGATGCCAAAGCCGCTTTCGCCCACGGACAGGTTTATGTGGCGCTTAGTCGCTGCAAAACGCTCGAAGGGATGGTGTTGAGCACTCCTATTTCGAATCAGTGCCTCAGAAGCGATTCCCGGATTTCACTTTTCAATCTCGATATTCAGAAGAACCCTCCCGGCGATGAGCTTTTGACCGAATCAAAACTGGCCTTTCAAAAATTATTGTTATTTGAACTTTTTGATTTTTTGCCTCTGTTAAGGAGAGTGGGGTATTGTGCCAGATTGATGACCGAACACCGGGAAAGTATTCATCCCCTTCTGAAGGAGAACCTGGAGCAAATGAACCAGGAAGTGAAGCGCGATCTGGCTGAGGTGTCGCAGAAATTCAACGGGCAACTGACTCAATTGCTGGCAGAAAACCGGGATGTTGAAACGAATGTAATCCTGCAGGAACGGGTGGGAAAAGCGTGTCACTATTTTTCGGAAAAGGTGGATCAAATTGTGATCAATAAATTAAAATCTGTTGATATTGAAATAGATAATAAGGTTGTTAAGAAGTCCGTCAATGATGCAATCAATAAACTGAGTGAAGAGAGTCGTTTGAAACTGGCTTGTCTGAACGGCTGCAAGGATGGATTCACAGTGAAACTTTATATGGAGATTCGGGCAAAATCATCGATCGAACCAGCTGACAAGATGCCAAAATATAAGACCGATCCGAATGCCCGGGAGGGTGCAATGCCGAATCCCGGCCTCTATGCAAAGCTTAAAACGTGGCGAAATCAAAAAGCAGATGATTTAAACGTGGATGCATACCTGGTTTTACCTCAGAAAACGCTTCTCGAATTGATCACCCATTTGCCTTCGACAATTACCGAACTAAAAAGGGTAAAAGGTCTTGGTACAAAAAAGGTGACTCAGTTTGGAAAAGAAATTCTCCCGCTGATTATTGAGTACCGGATTGAAAAGAATTTAGGTGTGCCTGATATTCAGCTTGAAAAAGATGCTGAGGCAGAAAAAAAGCCTGCCAAAACTGAATCAAAACTCCTCTCTTTTGAATTGTTCAGCAGTGGTAAATCTGTTTCAGAAATAGCTACCGAGCGGCACATGGCAATTTCGACCATTGAGGAACATTTGGCTCATTATGTGGCATCGGGAGAGATAAGTATTGAAAAGGTGGTAACTCCTGAGAAAGTTGCCCGGATTTCAAAATGGTTCATTGAAAACGGATCATTAAGTCTCGGAGCGGCCAAAGCGGCACTTGGCGATAATATCACTTATTCCGATCTGAAATATGTGCTCAAATATCTGCTCTTTTCAGAACAAATCACCGGTTAAATAAATACATTTGCCACCCGTTTTATTCATAATTAATAGTTCTATTATGCCTCGTATCCCCCAAAATTTTTCCCGGACACTAATCCTGTTAACCGGAATTCTCTTTCTTCAAATATTTGCACAAGCTTCGCCGGCAACAGATCTTTCAAACGTGAGTATCATCCCAAAGCCTGTTTCACTTACACCTTCGGCAGGGAGTTTCACGTTAAAAAATAGCAGCACCATATTTATTGAGGGGCATTCAGACCCAATTTTGGCTGTGGGTAAGTACCTTGCAGCCCGTTTATCTCCGGCTACCGGTTTTCCGATGACAGTTAAACCCTTTACGGGTAAGCAGACTGGCGGCAATATCTATCTGACACTGTCAACCTACGATCCTCAACTGGGGGAAGAAGGGTATACGCTGACTATTAAGCATGACCAGATAAACCTGGCGGCCAATAAGCCGGCTGGCCTTTTTAACGGGATACAAACCCTGAGGCAGCTATTCCCGGCGCAGATTGAGTCTTTGTCGTTGCAGGCTGGCCCCTGGCAGATTCCTGCCGGAGTTATCCGGGATTTCCCCGAATACTCCTATCGTGGTGTCATGCTGGATGTAGCCCGTCATTTTTTCCAGGTGAGTGATGTAAAACGGTACATTGATCTGATTACACTCTATAAAATGAATGTGATGCATCTCCATCTTTCGGATGATCAGGGCTGGAGAATCGAGATTAAAAAATGGCCAAATCTCACAAAAATCGGTGGCAGCTCACAGGTTGGGGGTGAAAAGGGTGGTTTTTACACCCAGGAGCAATACGCCGAAATCGTAAAATATGCCGCAGAACGGTTTATCACCATCATCCCCGAAATCGATATGCCCGGGCATACCAACGCAGCGCTGGCTTCCTATCCTGAACTGAATTGCAATAATAAGTCCACCGGCCTTTATACCGGAACAGACGTTGGTTTCAGCTCCCTGTGTACCGGTAAAGCGATTACCTGGCAGTTTATTGCTGATGTCCTGGGTGAAATATCGGCGCTCACGCCGGGCCCGTATCTCCATATTGGAGGGGATGAATCGCACGTGACCAAACTTGAGGATTATATTCCTTTTGTTAATCATGTTCAGGAGATTGTTAGTAAACTGGGCAAAAAAGTGATCGGGTGGGACGAAATTGCCCTCTCAACACTCAAACCTAATACCTCGGTCCAATATTGGGCGAAAGCTGAAAATGCGGAAAAGGGGGTTAAGCAGGGGGCAAAGGTGATCATGTCGCCGGCCGCCAATTCTTACCTGGATATGAAGTATGACTCAACCACGACCCTTGGGTTGAACTGGGCCGGCTATGTGGAAACAGATCGCTGTTATAGCTGGGATCCAGCGACACTTGTCCCCGGGGTTGCAAAGGGTGATATTCTTGGCATTGAAGCGCCGATATGGTCTGAAACCATCACCAATATGAAGGAGTTGGAATATATGGTTTTTCCCCGGCTTCCGGGACTGGCGGAATTGGGGTGGAGTTCCCCGGCTTCACGAAACTGGAAAGAGTATAAAATCAGACTGGGGCAGCAGGGTGACCGGCTAAAAACATTGCAGATTAATTTCTACCCTTCCAAACTGGTTCCCTGGACCGTTGCCGGCCGTTAGATAAAGATTCAGGATAAAAGTGCAACGTACAAAATCCAATCAAAAAAGGAAATTTGCACTTTGCACTTTTATTTTGAATTTTAAAACACTACTCCAACCCGATAATCACGGATGTTTCATGAAACTCGCCTGGTTTCAGGAAAACGGTATCGCCGAACGAATTGACTGCTTCGATACACACGAATGCTTTATAGGCATCATCAGTCATGTCGCTGATTTTGGCACAGACCTCTTTTCCCGGATTCCAAACGGTTGTGATCCTGCTCCCCGTTTTGCCAACGCTGATTTTTCTCCCCGAATCAGTATCCGATATTACACATACGGCTTCAGTATCATGATAATGCCTGGTTATCGCCTGATTAATTGTCAATAATGAGTTCTCCTGGTTGAAATCACCGGGCTCTCCGTGATTGTAATAATTTGTTCCACCCAGTCCGTCAATGGTAATAGCTTCGATATCGGATATATTATAATAGGTATGCAATGCACAGGTGTAATCAAACTGATTGGACGATGTATTGGTCACTTTGAGGGTTGCATTGAGTGTTTTCCCAACCACTATGACCATTTCCGCCTTAAATTCGTGCGGCCAGTAAGCTTTTGTTGCTTCCGAAGAGCAAAGCTCTAACCTGATCAGTGTATCTCCGGCCGATATAGCTGTGGTTTCTGTTAAATTCCATTTCATAAGCCGGCCAAAACCGTGTTGTGGTTTCCCGGTATCCGCTTTATGGGGGCCAAACCAGGGAAAACAGACAGGGATTCCACCCCGGATCGGACTCCCCACCTTATAATCGCTTTTGGAGCTCATCCACAGGAGATCTGCCTTGTTTTTTGGAGTGAATCCCGCAATATGGGCTCCGTACAAATAGATCCTGGCATCTGCATCCTGGTTGGTAACTGTCATAAATATTAAATCATCCGACAGTTTTTCAAAGCCCAATACTCCCGGCAGACCAAATTTTTCCGTTAACTCTTTTAAATCACTCATTGTATTTAGTTTAATGTGAAAACCGATTATTTACCTGTTACCGCGGTTATAAAGCAGATATCCAAAACTTATCTGGAGGTATAACTTAGGATTACTGGCGCTGTAGTAATTGAGCAGCAAGCTCGCCGGACCAAAGGGGGTGTGAACCACGAATCCTCCGCTGGCAAGAACCGCATTGGACGAAAATAGTTTATCGCTGTAATAGGGAACATTATTCGTACCACTCATCAGATCATTAAAGGGCTGAAAATAATACCCTTCAAGTCGAAGATGGGTCGACGGGGTAATTGGAATGATTGTCTTTAATCCGCCGGCAAGAAAATTATTTGACCTTAAGTAAGGGAGATATCTGATGGTGCTGTTTACCGTAGGTGAGAAATTCTGTGATGCCAGCAAGGTTGAGGTGTAATTATTAAAAAGTTCATTATTTGAAAAATAGGAGTCAGCGGTAACCCCAATGGTCAACCATTTGGAAGCCTTAAAATATTGTTCAAAATCAATTTTTAACTGCAAATAATCGTGCCTCTTGTGATAGAAACTGTTTTGTTGGCTTGTAGTGCCCGGATCTTCCTTTTCAGTACCGAAAATATAGCTTGTGGCGATATTAAACATCTTACCTTCAGTGGCATACTGTTTTTTATTAAAGGTTTTTGTTTCAAACCGGAGATGCAAATTTCCGGCGGTTAGGGTCGTGATATCGGGGATGTCATTTTTAGTGAAATTTGCCATCTGAAAATAGCTGTCAGCCTGATTTAAAAAATCGATTCCTGCTTCCCATTTGGAAGAGGTTTTGGCCGGAAAGGAGATGTTCAGCTGAACATTGTCGTCATTGCGGATAAAATAGTGCGATACCTGATCTTCAAAGAGAAGCTGCGTGGAGCCGGAATAGTAATCAGTCCTGTTCTTGATGAAATACAACTCGAGCGAGAACGGCCAGCTGGTGGTGAAATTAAAGCGGGTGCCTGCCATAAACGAGCTGTAGAATTTGCCAAACTGGATGTTTGACTGAATCGTTATGGGCAGGTTATTAAAGAGTCTGTAGTCTATCCCAAGGTACCCCTGATTAACATCTGACAGCGAAAAATATCCTCCGACACCCACGGCAAGGGGTTTTTTCTGCTCTGCTTTTAGCTGCAGGTCGTAGATTCCGGTCTTTTTATTGTAATATGCTGTAGGTAAAAGAGATTGAATTTTGTCGTCGGCAAGAATCTTGAAATATTCTCTTCTTAAATCCTCCAAATCGAAATTTTTTGATTTGTGCCGGATGGAGTGAATGATGTAATATCTTTGTGAACCATCCACTCCGGATACCTGTATATTATTGAATTTCATGGTAGGCGCCCCACTTCTGTACTCCTCGCGTTTGCGGGTAAGTTGTTCAAGGTCGGATCTTCTGGCGATACGCGATTTTATTTTTTCAATCTGTGCCATGGCAGAGACATAGCCTACTTTTTCAATTTCATCGAGTCGTTCGAAATCAAAAATGGCAATATGTTCTACGGGTGACTTTATGGTAAATCCCAAACTGTCGGGGATGAAATAATTTGTCTTTCGGACCATCATATTTTCCAGCTGCAGCTTGATGTCATCTTTTTCAGGTTTAATATCCTTGGAGGCAACGGTACTTCCTATCATAATATCGGGATGAAAATCCTGAAGCATCACGTCAATGGGAAAGTTGTTCACCAATCCGCCATCAAAAAGTAAAACACTGTCGATTTCGATAGGTTTGAAATAGAAGGGGAAGGTCATCGAAGCCCTGATGGATGATCCAAGATCTCCAGACTTAAAAACGACAGGTTCTCCGCGGTAAATATCTGTGGCCACGCACCTGAAAGGTACAAACAGATGGTCGAAATTTTCGGTGGCCACCGCGTTGGCAGGGCTGAAGAGTTCCATAAATCCGAAATCCATTTGCCCCGATGGAATCAGATTAGTCGGAAGGGCGAGCTTTATTTTATCCTCCTTTTTGGCAAAGTCCATATCTATAAAGGAAGGATTATCATCAAGCTGCTTAAAGAAGTAGTTGTATTTGGTGGGAATTTTACCCGTAGACCACCGTTTAAAATCTTCCGATTTAAAGAGTATTTCCATCTCCTCTGTAGAGTATCCGGCTGCATAGAGGCCACCAATAATAGCTCCCATGGAAGTTCCTGCAATATAGTCAATGGGAATATTATTCTCCTCCAGGGCCTTAATAACGCCGATGTGTGCAAGGCCTTTTGCTCCGCCGCCGCTCAGGACAAGTCCCACTTTCTGGCCAGATCCGGTGAACGGCAACAAGTAAAGGGTCAGGGCAACCAGCCATATTACCTTTTTCATTTGAAAGTAATTAGATTTTTAATGAATCTGAATCCTGCAAACGATCAATGATCGTCGACCTTATGTTTTAAGGACTGGAATCCCTCGCCCAGAATCTCACTGGCATCCATTATTGTAATAAAAGCATGAGGATCAACATTATTTATGTGTTCTTCAAGGATGGCCACCTCCCGCCGGTTCACAACGGTGAAAATAATATTTTTTTCAGTATTGGTATACATTCCCACACCCTTGAGGTATGTGCCGCCGCGTGCAAGATCGTTGATAATTTTATCCCGGATATCTTCATGTTTATCGGAAATAATGATTAATGCCTTATTGTAATTGGCCCCTTCGAGAATCAGGTCAATCGCCCGGCCGGTGATGTAGATCACAATCATGCTGTATAACGGGATCTGCCAGTCCTTAAATGCTGCCAATGCAACCAAAACGATGGCAGAATCGACCCAGATCAGCATCTGTCCGATCGGAATGCGTGTATACCGTGTAATCACCATCGCGATGATGTCGCTGCCACCCGAAGTGGCCCTAGCCTTAAATATCAGTCCAAGTCCGATGCCGGTTAGGACACCGCCAAAAATACATGAAAGCAATACATCAGGGACCAGTGGAGCATCTCCCACGGCACGCATCCAGGTGATGCCGTCCATAAAAACAGAGGAGGAAATAAAGCCGTAAATGGTTTTTGTGCCGAACCTTGGGCCCAGAAGCTTTATGCCAAAGTAGGTTAACGGGACATTTACCAGCAGGTTGAACAGTCCGATCGGAAATCCGTCAGGCCATAAAGCCATCCCTTTACTCAGGTAGTGAACAATGATTCCCAGTCCATAGATACCTCCGGGAACAATTTTATGGGGGGTAATAAAAAATACAAAACCCGCAGCCATAATAAAGGAGCCAACGGTGATTAAACCATAATCGATAAACCAGCGTTTGGTGAATAATTTTTCTGAGGCAAAATGAGCCATAGTCATTTTAGATTTAGGCTATGCCGTAAAGAATGGGTGAGGGTACAGGCGATCCTTGTTAACTGCGAATAATTTTAATTAAGCTTATATTACCAAGTGGGATAATAAGTTAACCCCCTTTTGGTGCAGCATAAACTTTGATCAGGCTGATTGCAAAATACCTTCCGGATGATGACCCATGCTAAATGGAACAGAACCATATTTTTTCTAAAATTAACAAAAAAAAAGTCCCTTTTAGGGGACTTTTTTTAAAGTTGATGTTCTTAGAATCTTTTTTCCTTGATACGGGCTTTTTTGCCGGTCAATTCGCGAAGATAGAACAAACGTGCGCGACGCACACGTCCCATACGGTTTACTTCGATGCCATCAATGAAAGGGGAGAAGAAGGGGAAAATTCTTTCCACACCAATATTTCCGGACATCTTGCGAACGGTGAATGTTTTGGTTGTACCGGTACCTTTGATTTGAATAACAGTCCCTTTGTAGTTCTGAATTCTTTCTTTGGCACCTTCGACGATCTTGTAACGGACTGTTACTGTGTCGCCTGCATGAAAACTAGGCAGTTCTTTCGGTTCACCTAGAAACGCATTTTCTGCAATTTTAATCAAATCCATTCTGAATGATTTTAACGATATTTTTTAACGAACGCAATATTCACAGTGTCCAATTGTTTGCTGTCAGAGATTGGGTACGGTTCTGGCCGCAAAAGTAGGTAAATTTCCGTTAAAAAAATGCTATAATTTAAGTTTTTTCCTGATTTGATCCGGGATAGCTGCCTTATTCACCAGGATGGCGGTGGTTTTGTAGCGCAAGTAGGGTTTGGAGGCATAAAAATACCCTTTAAACTGATTGTAACTCCCCCAGGAATTTTTTACTTTGTAATACGATGTCCCGTTCTGATCCCGGGCAATGCCTACCAGGTGCATGGCATGATCGTCCGTGGTTTCAAGATTGTCAAAAGCAATCTGCCTGATATCCTGCGTAATCACGCACTCTTTGGCTGGTTTGTCTAATTTATAAAAAGTGGCATCCTTCTCTTTTTCTGAAAGGCTATCCCATTTGGCCGTTTCAACTTCATTCATAATTTTCGGTGTCTTGTCGGGAACCACGGCAACACCTTTGGTCGAAGTGGCAAATCCCTTGTCGCTTACATCGGCGGCCCAAAGAACCGAGTAACCATTTTCAAGAGAATGATCTACAATCTCCTGAAGTTCATCGAGCGGAACATTGTAAAATGGACTCCAGATCCAGTTGTCTGAAACTTCCAAACTGAAAGGCTGATAAAAAGGGTGATGGGTAAACGATGTTATCTGGACGTAATCGTCCGGGTTAATGCCGCAATAATCGGAGGCAAATGATTTTGGAGTGTAGCTTTTACCTTGATATTCAAACTTCTCAGGAAGATCTCCCAGATAGGTGTCGAGCGTTTTATTAAAGGCAATATCCCAGACATTGGTCAGCTTACGGTCTTTGTTCTCTACAACAGCTTCCACCATTTTAAGCAGAATCTCATCCATTTCACCGTGTACGTGTTTCTCTTCCCCATATTTTATTCCGGGATAGGCACCCTCAGGGACAAGACCATATTTACCAGCAACATACAAATCATCAAATAGCTCACCTCCTGAACTGAAATTGATTTTACCCTGCATCCGCACATATTTCTGAGCCTTGTCGCGGTAGCACTGGTTTACTTCAAACATTTCCGACAGATCAACCTCCGGTTTTCCCATCCGCAGCATCTCAGCTTCAAAGAACGACATCCCGGCAAAAGACCAGCAGGTGCCAGAGTGATATTGATTTTTCACCGAAGTGTGAGGTATCTCCTTAACAGATTCGAACTTATAGCCCTCATGATCCTTCTTTTCTCCGTAAGCAATTGAAATAGAGAGCCATGAGATTAGACCCAGGAACACCCCTTTGTTGATGATTTTCATAATAATTTTCGTTTGATAATTGGCTTGCGAAAAGTAATAAATCAGATTGAATCAAATAGCTCTATCGGGAAAAGAATAATTATAAATAGGACAATTGATCGGATTTATACCGATGATCAAAATATGATATTAACTAATTGAATAATAATGAGATACGATTGGCTAATTAACCCTGTTAAGACTCTGTAAGGGGATAAGTAATCCGGACATGATAAATATTTAAGAGCTTTTCAAGAAAGATCTGTTGCAACAGGGTAATATCTTTGAAGGTAAGTGGTGCATAGTCAAGCTGACCTGCCTTTATTTTTCGTTCAAAGATCGCTTTTATGAGCGCGTTAAGGGATGCGGCATCTTTTTTATCCAAACTTCTTGAAGCGGCTTCGATACTATCTGCCAGCATCACTACGGCAGTCTCGCGCGTGGATGGAACCGGCCCCTCATAGGTGAATGGTTTTTTGTCAATCTCCTGATCGGGTTTATTGTTTAATTCAAAATAAAAATATCCCGTCAGGGTTGTTCCATGATGGGTCCGGATAAAGTCAATGATCTGTTCCGGAATTTTATGTTTCCTGGCCAGTTCTACACCCGTGTTGACGTGGTTCATGATTATTTGGGTGCTCTCTTCGACCGATCGCTGATCATGCGGATTGATTCCGAATGTTTGATTTTCGATGAAATATTGGGGGTTTACAAGTTTCCCAATATCGTGATAGAGTGCACCGGCCCTGACCAGCAGCGGATTTCCGCCCAGTTGCAGGATCGCCTCTTCAGCCAGGTTGGCAACCTGCATGGAATGCTGGAAAGTACCCGGAGCCTCTTCCGCAAGTTTGCGAAGCAGTTTCTGGCTCGAGTACGATAATTCGATCAGTGTGACATCCGAAATAAATCCAAACGATTTTTCGATTACAAAAACCAGCAGGTAGGTGATTAATGTGAGAGCGGCATTAATGAGAAACCATTTCATAACCTCCCAGTCGATCCCCGAGAAGCTGGCCTCCTGAATCAGCGATATTCCGATATAGGTAAAGGCATAGACAAAAAAGATAATTATTGAGGTCAGAATAAGCTGATCGCGCCGTTGGAGATTATTCTGACTGATTACCGCAATGCTTCCGGCAGGGATAGTCAGGAGCAAAAACTCGTATCCGTTGGGGACCATAAATCCGACAATTAATGCCGTTATGGTGTTTACAAAAATAGCTAGCCGGGCATCCAGAAATGTTCTGATAATCAGGGCTAAAGCGGTGAATGGTACAATGTAAACCGGAATTGTGTTCGAGGAGATGATGACCCTGCAGAAATAAATCATGAGGATCATCATGAATAAGGTAAAGGTGATATCCCGTTTGGATCGTAATAGTTTTCGCCGGATATTATAGATAAATAAAAACAGAGTAAGAAGTAACAGGCAGATAAATATGGCTTTGCCAATTACAATCAGGTAGTATTTGGTCAGATCCCCACGGCTTTTTTCAAAGGCCGATTTTAACGATTCAAGAATAAGGTAGGTGTGAGGGGAGATCACATCTCCCTGTGAGACAATTCGTTCTCCTTCCTGAACAACCCCGTTGGTAGTACTGAGATTTTCAAGGATTTTCTGCTTTCCCGTTTCTGTTTTAACCGGATCAAAAGTTAGATTAACTGAAAGATAATCTTCAGGATGAAATTTCTCAATAATCTGTTTTAGATCAGGATCGCTGTTTTTTAACAGCTCAAGCGCTCCATTGGCCTCAGAATAGGCTGTTTTCAAAGAGTACAATTGCCCGGCCGATATTTTTTCAGCTAAATTATTCCTGACGACCAGCAACTCATTTTTTCCGGAAAGAAGCTGAGAACCTTGAGCCCCCTGTTCAATAATTCCTGAACGGTAGATTTTCTCAAATATCAGGAGAACCTTGTTCTTTACCACGCGGGAATAGAGAATCTCGGTATTTTCCTTGAGGGTAATTTCGTCGATTTTGAGCGAGAGTGCAATAACTTGCTGACGACCAACCGAATCATGAAAAGTAAAGTACGGGGTAAGAGACCTGAGCAGTGAGTCGCGTTCTTCGCTGATGGTCTGATCCGATTTCATGATGGCAAAGTCGAAAGGGGCGATCAGGGTCGCATGCATCCAGGGCCTCCCTTTCTGAAATTCGTACCGGAATCTCCCCTCCTGGGGAAGCGCAAAATAGAGCACAACGGCAGTAATGACAAAGATGGAGGCTATATAAATCGTATGCCAGCTTTCCGATTCAAACCATTTTTTCTTTTGAGGGTTCATACCTTTCTATTTTCGCCTGCTTCATGCAGCAACCAATTAATTCGTATATTTGGAATTAATCAAAAGTAATAAATTTTTAATGAGATACGGAATCTCTAACTTAAGTATTGTCCCGGTGCGCTCGGAACCCCGCGAGAAGGGGGAGATGTGCACCCAGATCCTTTTTGGTGAACACTATACCATTCTGGAGGAACAGGCAAAATGGTGCCGCATCAAACTTGCCTTTGATGGCTATGAGGGGTGGATTGACCAGATTATGGTCAACGAAGTGGACGAGCTCTCTTTTGCCCAATTGTCAGGAACACCCCTGACTGTGACGACCGATGTGTTTAATATTGTTCAGCAGGCAGGCAATTATGCCAATTTTTTAATTGTAGCCGGAAGTTCATTGCCCCATTTTGATCCGGTTGCCCGGACATTCCGGATTGGCGAGGTCGGCTACGGTATTCTCGGTAATAGTATTAGTCATGATAGGAGGGGGGTGCGCGAAATAATTATCGATAATGCCCTGAAATATTTCAATTCTCCTTATCTTTGGGGAGGCAGGTCCCCTTTTGGAATCGATTGCTCCGGTTTTGCGCAGGTTTTGTATAAAATGGCCGGCCTTTCAATTCCGCGGGATGCCGCCCACCAGTCTGTTCTGGGTGAAAACCTGAGTTTCGTCGAAGAGGCGTTGCCGGGTGACCTGGCTTTCTTCGACAATGAAGATGGGGCTATTGTTCATGTCGGGATTATCTGGGAAAAGAATAAAATAATCCATTCCTCGGGTAAGGTCAGGATTGATAATGTGGATCATTCAGGAATTTACAATATTGATACAAAGAGATATACGCACCAGATGAGGCTTATGCGGCGGATTATCCGGGATTAAATACATCTCATTACCAAACACTAAACGATGAACTTATGGGACATCTCGAAATAGTGGGTTATATTGTGGCAATTTTAATTGTTGTTTATATTGTATGGCGAAATGCCGAAAAGGAGAAAATGGAAAATAAAGATAGGGAACTGGAATTTAAATATTCGTACCAATATCCACGGTTAGCGATGACCGTTGATGCGATTGTAGTTACAGAAAAAGGGGGGTCTCAGATGATCCTGCTGATTCAGCGGAAATTTGACCCTTATCAGGGATTTTGGGCATTGCCGGGAGGCTTTGTGGGGATGGAAGAGACGCTAGTGCAGGCTTGTAACCGTGAATTGCTCGAAGAGACAGGATTAAAAAATGTTGCCCTTAAGCAATTTTTCACATTCGATGCAATTGCGCGAGATCCACGTCACCGCACCGTTTCGACTGTTTTTTATGGTTCCGTTCGGGAAATGGCCCCGGTCTTGGGGGGTGATGATGCTGCCATTGCCGAATGGTTTCCGCTCGACTCCCTGCCGGATATGGCATTTGACCATGGCGAGATTATCCATAAATTTGTGAAAGAAAAGCTTTGATTATGTATTTATTCTTTGACACTGAAACCACAGGATTACCGCGTAACTGGAAGGCTCCTGTTACTGATCTGAAGAATTGGCCGCGGCTGGTGCAGTTGGCCTTTTTGGTTTATGATGAAAAGGGGACTCAAATTTCGGCTGGTGATTTTATTATCAAGCCTGAAGGGTTTAAAATTCCGGCGGATGTTTCTCTGATTCATGGCATTTCACAGGAGCGGGCAGTTGGTGAAGGAGTCTCTTTAAGGGATGTCCTGGATTCATTCCATGCATTGATTAATAACTCGGAGATCCTTGTCGCTCATAACATAAGTTTTGATGCGATGATTGTTGGGGCCGAATTTTTAAGAATGGGTTTTACAAATCCAATACCTTCCAAAAGAAAAATATGCACGATGGAGAGTTCGACAAATTATTGTGCCATTCAGGGTCCCTATGGGTATAAATGGCCTAAGCTCTCCGAATTGCATTATAAGCTGTTCCGGACCGGTTTCGACGAAGCGCATGATGCCGCTGTTGACATTAAAGCAACCGCTAAATGCTTCTGGGAACTTAAAAAATTGGGAAAAATTCAATCTGTATAGTAACCGGTTGATTTTGTTCAGGTTCTGAAAGTCAATCGGTCACTTCTATTTTAATGAATACATGATTTCAGGTAGCCGATGGTTTCCGGCCCTTCATTAAAGAGCAGGTCAAGAATACTCAAATTGGGTACAAACCCCCATTTTTCATGAAATACCTGGATATACGGGACCGGTATGAAGCGCTTATCCTCGGTCTGCCGCTGCGTTTTTGGATGGATCGAATAGCGAAAATCATCTAAAGCCTCTGGAACTTCCCTGGCAGCGATATATTCCGTGGTATATTTCACAGGTGCATCAGTGCCGATTGCTTTCAAAACAGCCTGCTGGATTTCGAAATTGAAATCAACGAGCCAGGTCCATCTCTTTTTTTGGTAATAGGGGGCCAGATCGTCGGCATAATATTCAAAAAACGGGGAATTGTTGTAGGCTGAACTGATCCCTCGCCAATGCATCTGCTGCCACGGATAATCGTAGGAAAGGAGCTGATCGCGGATAGGACCCTTGGCCCGGGGGCCATTGACGATCGGCAGGGCCAGCTGTAACGGGCCATTGGCTGCAAGAATTACCGTCCGGTTGCGGTACGATTGCTTCAAATAACTTTCACAAAACTCGATGTAGATTTGTGAGTAGTCAATCAGTTTTGTATAGTATTGAATTGGTGCAAGATAAGCGCTGCTTAACAACGTGCTGGTTACCTGATTATACATTTAATAATCGAAAAATTTGTGGATCGGTTCTCCCTCGGCAGTCATTCCATCCTCCGAATTTAAATCTCCCTGCTGTTGATTGGATTCCTCTTCATTTTCGGGATTCGTAAGCTCCTTTAATCTTGCCTGAAGCTTTTTAATCCGAATGATCAATCGTTGTTTATCGATAAAGGCAAACAGTGAGGTTATAATTACCCCGGTGAGCAGAAAGATTAGTACAATGAGCGCTAAAGGGACCTCGGCGAATTTCATCCACAGGAATTTCACCGGAACTTTGACCGAATTCTGTAAGGCAAAGATGACCATTACCACTCCAAACATAATTCCTGTCAGTAAACCTCTGAGCATCTCCTGATTTTTTAGTTGTTGGTTTGAGCCCCCGGTTTGACCTTTTCTGGTTTCAGCCGGACTTTACGGATTGACGCAGTATTTATCTCCACTTTTTCATCATCAGGGGCATTGTATTCATTCCTGAAAAATATATTATAAACTGCTCCCAGGGGGACAATTACCTGGGCTTTCTGCAAGGGGGGCAATACAATTTCCCGGATGTCACAATAGGATGAATCTCTCCAGTGAAAATCGGTCAGCATATTTACAAAGAGGGTGTCTTTTGAATCGTTGATTAACCTCATTTTTTTAAACGCCTGCGACTGAGGATTTGCATAAACATTCATCCCTGTATATAGTGCACCAACAGAAGCCGCCACAAGGAGTCCAATGTCCGCTATGTTGACGCCGGTACGGTAATTCCTCATCTTCTCCTGCCGTTTGATGCTTTGGGGATCTGTAATATATCCAGAGGCACTGCACGATAAAAGAATTGCAAATGAGATGTATACTGCGATTATCCGGACAGAAATCTTCATACAGGAATTTTAAAACTCAATAAGATTACTTAACACTCATAAAAAATCTTTCCCAACGGATTTTTGAAAGGAAGCTTTTGTTCTTGTCGAGTGAGAGCCAGACAAAAGATGCCTTCCCCACCACATGATCTTCGGGCACAAATCCCCAGTACCTTGAATCGGCCGAATTGTAACGATTATCCCCCATCATCCAGTAATAATTCATCTTAAAGGTATAGGTTGTTGCAGCCGCCCCGTTTATAAAGATGGTGTTGTCTTTAACCTTTAGATCGTTCTCCTCGTAAACCCCTATGATTCGTTTAAATATCGGCAGGTTCGCAAGGGTAAGATTAATGGTTACCCCTTTTTTGGGAATCCAAATGGGACCAAAATTATCAAGATTCCAGGTAAACTTCGGATCGCTTGGGAAAATTGCCGGATCGCTGTTTTCAGCAGGCCAGGTAACCCTCTCCTTCGACTTAATAAACTTCATCCCCTCCATTTTTTTTGCCTGTTCGGCAGTCAGTGAAAGGATATAACGGGAGTCAGATCCTTCAATTTCAGAACGGGTGATATCGAGTTTCTCGAGCACATTGTCGTTAATGGCTGTCCCATTGGTCGTAATCAGATATTTATATTGGATACCCGGGATCTCCTTCTGAGCTTTTCCATTGACATATACCTGACCTTTAACGAGTTTAAGGGAATCACCCGGAATGGCGATGCAACGTTTGATATAATTTTCGCGCTTATCTACCGGACGGTAAATAATATCTCCAAAAGTACTCCTGTCGCCCCATATTCGCTCTCTGCCGTATGAACGGACCAGTTCGTAGTAACTTCTCTCCTGCATATTTACCGCAACGGTGTCACCCTCCGGGAAATTGAAAACTACAACATCGTCATTTTTTACTTTCCCTGTACCGCCAATTCTGCGGTATGGATAATGAATAAGTGTCGAGAACGACGGAGCCGTATTGGAAAGCGGCATGGTATGATGCACAAATGGGAAAGAAATTGGGGTATTGGGCATTTTGGGACCGTAAGCAGTTTTGCTTACAAACAGGTAATCGCCAACCATCATCGATTTTTCCATCGAAGAGGTGGGAATAGTATAGGCTTCGATAAAGAAGAGCCGGATAAAAGTGGCCGCAATGACCGCAAAAATAATGGCATCAACCCATTCCACCACTTTGGTTTGTTTTCCTTCAGGTGGATTTTTCTTTTTCCAAAAAGCCCAGTGTACTTTTTGGGATATGTAAGTGTCAAAAATGATAACCAGGCCGATCAGCCACACGAAATTACTTAACCAAATAACCCATAACAGGTAAAGACCGCCAACAAGTCCAAACTTAAACCATTTGCTTTCCAATAAATTATTCATTTGTAGTTTTTTATTTTATAAATTTAAGAGGTCACTCATTGATAAAATACCGGTGCGCCCGGCACAAAATTCAGCAGCTAAGACAGCTCCGAAAGCAAAACCTTTCCTGCTGTAGGCGCTATGGGTGATCTCAATATAATCGACTTCCGAATCATATTTTATCGTGTGAATTCCGGGAACCAATCCTTCACGTATTGGTTTGATATATAATTGGCTGGTTGATTCCGGCTCGTGAATGGTCCACTTGGTTTTTGAATCGCTCAACGCAATGATATCTTCGGCCAGGGTGATTGCTGTACCGCTTGGGGCATCAAGCTTCTGGGTATGGTGAACCTCGGTCATTGAGACGTCATACTGCGGGAAATCGTTCATCTTTTTTGCGAGGAATTTATTCAGCGCAAAGAAGATATTAACCCCAAGGCTGAAGTTCGAGGCATAGAAAAAACAACCCTGACTGGCTGCACAAGCGTTTTCAACGATTTCTTTCCGGTCGAGCCATCCCGTAGTGCCACTCACCACAGGAACTCCTGCCTCAAAACATTTTAAATAATTTGGAACAGCAGTTTCCGGACCTGTGAATTCGATCGCAACATCTGCTCCTGAAAGATTCCCAGCTGTCAAATCTGCCTGATTCTGTATGTCAATCTTTAGAACGATGGAATGTCCGCGACTTACGGCAATCTGTTCGATCTCTTTTCCCATTTTCCCGTAACCGATCAGCGCAATCTTCATATTTCTCTGTTAAGAATTAGTATCTTCTCCCTTTATAGAATTGCAAAGATAAGATTATTGATTAAATCACACATCGTTGACAAATACAAACCGCGGTCATCAAACCGATTAATTATTGACAGCAAACTGATGAATGCGGCAGGAGTAACCCGTACTTCTGCTATTTTTTGCAGCAGACACCCTTAATTGAAGCGTATGCCTGCCATCAGTAAGTTCATCGCTGAGCATGATGAGCCATGGGAGGTTTAATTGTTCACTCCATTGGGTGAACTGATCGGTACTTTTAAAATCAGCTCCGTCAATGCTGTATTCAAGAACTCCTGCATCGGGTCCAGAAGTGACAAACAGACCGATAGCTGTACCGTTAAATTTTAGTTTAACAAGGCTCCCGGGTTTGTTGCTTCAAGAACAGGAACATGGACAAATCCATCGCGTGTTCCCCCTTTATTTTGAGGGGTCCAGTCGCCGGTTAATTTCCAGCCCGATTTGAGTTCTGCACTGTTGATTGATTGAAAATTACCATGGACGTAGGAATAAGCATCGAGGGTTTTGCCGGGTAAAACTTTAGGGATTTGTTTTACAGGAGGTGGATTTTTCCACGAGGTTTCAAAGAAATATTTAATCGTCCGCAAATAGAGGGCCTGCCCGAATGGGGAAGGATGCAGATTCCTGAAATCATCGCGCCAGGTAAACTCGCCGTTCAGGATCCGGTCGTTCACCTCCTTTGCAAAATTTATGGATGGAATGGCATAATATTCAGCAACTTTCTCATGCTGCGCAATAACCTCCGGTGTTTGACTCCGGTTATAGTCAGCCATTTTATCCTGATCTGCAAAATGGAGCATCACAATATTCATATTCGGGTTGGTACTTAACGCATGTCCAATGATTCCCTCCATTCCCCTGAGTTGGATTTGGGGGCTGATACCATTTGTGGCGTCATTTACCGCTGCCTCCTCGAACAATAAATCGACAGCCCCTTTCGATAACACATCCCGGACGAGCCGCATAGCTCCCGGTGTCGATCCTGTCGATGGGATTCCGGCGTTGATAAAATCAAATTTAGTTTCGGGAAACTTTTGGTGCAGGTAATCGCACACCTGATCTCTCCAGCCGTGCATAAAAGTGATCGACCCGCCCAGGAAAGCGACCCTCCCTCTTTTCTCATGCTCAAATTTGATCCGGCAATTGTCCATATTTCCCCTGAAATTAATGGCCATCTTGGTTTCCAGCGGCAAAGAGGGATCAACAAGTTCCGGAGAAGTATGTGAAAGGATAAAGCGAACGATGGGTGCGGGGTCCTTCAGGCTGTGCGGATGGTGGCCACCCCCTTCCTTGACTATGATTTGGATTTCCCCACCAGCCTCCTTATAGGTTTTTTCAAGTGCATAAGTATTCTCTTCGATCGGAACTGTCTCATCCTTCGCTCCGCAGATATGAATCACCGGAACATGGGCTTCGGCTAACTTGCGGGCATTGTAAACCGGCATCCCCCTGAAATCGTTTACAGTTGCTTCAGTGAGCTGATAAGCTTTGAGGTGAGCCTTCCAGTCTTCGGGCGATCCTGCCCCTTTCCATTTACCTCCCGGCCAGCTGCGGATATCGCAGACCGGTGCATCGGCATAAATACAGGCCACCTTCCCGATATTCTCAGAACCCCAGTTATAAACATAAAGTCCACCCCGGCTGAATCCTTCCAGCACAGCTTTGGCATTTAACTGATAGCTGGAAATCAGATAATCATAAAAATGATTCCACAAAGTTACGGCCTCCTGGTTGCCACAATATTCGGCTGCGTCGACATAAACCACATGAAATCCTTTTTTCAGCAGGGCTATCTCGGTCTGTGGTTCATGACCCCAGAACCTGGCTCGCCAGATCCAGTGACGGCCTGCTTCTGCCTTGTCAGGAAAAACAATTCTTGCATCGTGCCCTTCAAATTTAAAATCCAAACATTTAAAACCATGATAATCGGTCTTCTGGGCTTTTATAGTCAATGAAAATGCAATAAGAAACAGGCAAAGAAATATAGACTTAATAGATTGTATATGAGTTTTTTGCATGGAATAATAAATTGAGAATCCGATTTTTGAATTTTTTGTCTGTTATTAAAAATGGGTATTTATCTACCTTTTACTACAAAGGCCACTAAAATATTTTCAAAAGGGTCCTAAAGTGCCGTTGATGATTCTTTTCGCCCTGCTTTTAAAAAGAATGCTTTTTAAATTAATCAATAACCCTGATTTATATTCAGTCAGTTTGTTATCGGTCATAAATCAACTTTTTACAAGTGACCTTGTGTTTTTATCCTTGTGAACCGTGTGGTAAAAAATCAGTTGACAGCATAAAAAATTCACTTGTCAAAGTTCAATTAAGTATTAAGAACAATATAATGTCGTTATTATTTGTTTCCTCTTTTGACCTCCCCTAACCCCGGACCTCCCCTAACGCCTCCAAGGGAGGGGAAAGGAGGGGATAAAAGGCTGGTATTGTTCAGAATGCGGGAGATTTAGAGGGGTCCAAAAGGAGAAAATCAGTATTTTAAACAGCAAATACTATTTTTCCGATTACTTAAACAACTTATCGAGCCCGAATTTTTTAAGGGCATCCTGGATGACAGATCCGGCTGATTTTGTAAACTCTTTGGCTACCAGGTCTTTTGCTTCCGTTAGGTCAACTTTAACATCCGGCTTTTCAAAAGATCCCCCGAGGTTGATCAAAATCGGATATTTTTTAATGTTCTCTGCTCCCGGCACAAAACCGATGTAGCTGTTTACATCCGAGCTCAGATCTTCCTTATTTACCTTAAAATAAATTTTGTAGTCCAGATTTAGTTCGGCTGATTGTTTTCCGGATATGGTTACATCCTGTCCTGCCAATTTGGTGCTAAATGGGGTGATGTTTATTCCGCCGTTGACCATTTTAAAGGTAGTCGTAAAATCATTGATCCTCACCCTCCGGAACAGATCTTTTCTGAAGTATTTGGCAATATCGTTAAAGAAGCCTGCTCCAGCCATCTCAATGTTCTTTAAAGTTAAATTTCCTCCTCCGTTCAGGGTGGTAAAAACGGGGGCATTATCCGTTCCGATCTTGCCGGTCATCAAAATCGCCGAGCTGAACGAACCGCTGCTTTGACCGGCCGCAGGAAGAAAGTGCCGGATGGTACCTGATGATTGATACGCAGTTGGTAAATCAAAATCTTTAATATCGATCTTGAAATCGAAATCGGGGATCATCTCCGGGGGTGTTGCATAAGTTCCCGAAACCAGAATTTTTCCCCTGAGCATATTCATCGATAAACCTTCCAGGATAACCTTTCGCTGTGCGATGATTACTTTTCCCGAAATAGCTGAAATATTTATCCTCTCGTAAAGGGCTTTATTTACAGATGATTGTATCGTTAAGTTCAGATATTCACCAAGTTCAGCCGGTTTATCGGTTCGCAGTGAATCGCTCGCTGTCGATTTTGGACCCGGGTTGGAAATCAATTGGTTGAAATTAAAGTAGCCTGAATTTAGTGCAATATTCCCGTTTAAAATCCCTTTTTTAAGTAGATAACCCCAGTAATTTGTCAGTGAACCATTTATTGTAAAATCACTCTCTCCAAATTTTCCGGTCAGATTGGTTAACGAAATTGATTTTGGGTTTAGTCCGATAGTGGCCGACCTGATCTCCAGCTTTTGGGGCAATTTTGCTGAACTCATTGCGAAATCCTTCAACGTAACTTGGCCATCGGTTTTAAAATTCTCATACATCCCCTTTTCGATCGATGAATATGATCCGTCAAAATCGACTGACGCATCGAGAATTCCGTTTAAATCTGTCGATTCCATGGGAAAAACCTGTTTCATCACCGTAAAATCAACCACTCCGGTTATATTTCCGTGCAACCGGGGATCAGTGACCGGTGTGGCAATGAATAAGGAAGCTTTGACAGGATTTCCGGCTATGGAAACCTCTGCTTTCCCGATATCGATGCGGGTGAGATCGGGCTCTCCCTGGGGTTTGGAAATATTGGCAAGCACTTCGATTTGGTCAATCTCTTTGGGCAATTTTGGATATTTCAACCTTCCGCCGGCAATTTTCAAATCGGTGCTAAAGGCGGGCAGCGAGGTTCCGGAAGCCGTTCCTTTCACAAACCCGCCAAACGAAATAGCCCCGCTGGTCTCCACGCCAATGAAATTTTTTTGGTATTTTTCAGGAATAAATCCCAGCAGATCGGCCAGAGAAGAGGCGGGTGAATTAAAGGTTAAATCATAATTGTTAACGCCTTCGGCAGATGAAAATGTACCCTGAAATTCAACAGGCAACTTATTGATCAAAAATTCATTTTGAATTATGGTGTAACTCTTTTTATCGGAATTGGACTGCAGTTCGGTTTTAATCGAAATCTTCATATTCGAGAGGTACCTGGATCCGTTCAGTTCAAAATTCAGACTGTCTGCCTGACCCTGAATTTGAAGTCGGCTGCTGCCCCTTTTTATGGCGCCCGAAAGCTTAAAATTACCGTTTCGTAACGAACAAAACATGGGGGAGGCTTCATTTTTGTAACTTAGCCGGGAGTTGTTGACCTCAATGTTATCGAGGTTTATTACTGTACTCTTTTTTGAGCTCACCTGCTGATTTCCTGAAATGGTTTTTGAGGGGGCGTACCAGTTCGATTTACCCGATTTGTCTATCGTCAGGTTGATTGACGGGTGTTGCAGGATCATTGAAGAGATTGTTAGTCCGTCACTGCTCCATAAGCTTGAAAGATTCACCGATATGGAGAGCTGATCTGCCGTTAGCAACTTCGAATTATCCAATTCACCCGTTCCGGTTAATGAGAGGTTTTTCAATTCAATATTCAAGTGCGGAAAACTGCGGAAGAGCGACAACTTAAGTTTTTCGAAATCAACTTTGGCATGCAAGAGATCGGTTCCAGCCCATTTAACTTTCTGGATTATTTTATTCTCAAATAGTGTTGGGATATTGATAAGTAACAGGATACATGTCACCAGAATGGAAACTGCTTTGAATATTTTATTTTTCATCTGCTTGTCATTTATTTTTTGTTTGCCGGACGGTGCCCGCAATTGAAAGGCATTCTGTGGCGCGCCAATGTTTTGTTTATGGATCTCGTTACCAGGTTCGCTTTTTTAGGAGTTCGAGCCGGAGCATGTTCAGGGCGGTTACGCTCGAGCGGATGATATTTCTTTCGCGGTTGTTTGCAAAATTGTACATTTTGGAGGTGATGGTCCCCGGGCCTGCAACTGCAATCCAGACGGTTCCTACCGGTTTTTCCGGCGTTCCGCCATCCGGACCCGCAATGCCGGAGGTGGCAATGGCGTAGTTTGTATTCAGAACCTGCCGCGCCCCAATAGCCATCGCTTCAACCACATCTTTACTAACGGCACCCCTTTCGGAAATAAGGTTTCGGTCAACTCCCAATACGTTGATTTTCAGTTTATCAGAATAAGCGACAACACCTCCTGAAAAATAGGCTGAGCTTCCTGGATTTGAAGTGATCGAATGGGCAATGTATCCGCCGGTGCAACTTTCGGCAACCGACAGCGTCATCTTTTGCTCCACCAGCAGTTTTCCAATAATTCCTGCCATTGTATCATCCTCATAACCATAGATATAATTTGGTATAAGTTCCACCAGTTCGCTGATTTTCTGATCCAGCACCTTATTGAGGTAATTCTTATTCTCCCCGCGCGCTGACAACCTTAATCTTACGCATTGCGGGCTTGGAAGATATGCCAGGCTGATGATTTCGGGGAGACTCTCCTCCCAGTAGGCGATTTGTTCTGCCAGTGTTGATTCGCCCAGGCCGGTCGTTAAAATGGTGCGGTGAAGTATTGTATTGGTATTGAATAATTTACGGATTCTGGGAATTACTTCAAACTCCATGAGGTATTTCATTTCAAAGGGAACCCCCGGCATAAATACAAAGATTGTGTTCGCGTGTTCAAACCATAATCCGGGTGCGGTTCCGAGCTTATTGTGAAGAACCGTGGCTGATGCGGGAACCAGGGCCTGGTCGCGGTTGAGCGAATTCATCAGAATCCCGCGGGGGATTAGCAGCTGGGCTACATGGTCCAAGACACCCAGGTCTTCGATCAGGTGCGTTTTAAAATAGGTGCATAACGCCAATTTCGTCCGGTCATCCTTTGTTGGACCCAATCCACCGGTTACCAGCACTATGGAAGCTTTCGCAGATGAGTCATTCAGTGTGGCAATGATATGTTTGGGCTGATCGGAGATGCTGGTGATCTGCCGGATGTTGATCCCTTCGTCATTCAGTTTCTGAGCCATCCAGGCCGAATTGGTATCCACAATCTGACCAATCAGAATTTCATCCCCAATTGTAATTAAATCTGCTTCCATTATCGTGAGTCAAATATAGATTCTGCGGTATTTCATTATTGTGTGTAAAATTAAGGATGTTTGGGAAGTTTTGGTTATGCATGCCCTTGAATTTTTATTCTTTTCCGGGTATCGGGCTATCTTTTACAATTCGTTAACCAAAAGTGATTACCCCCAGGACGCCCTGTACTTCAGCATTGCGGACCAATGAAATATTCTGTTAATTAACATGTTGCAGGATGAATCTTGAAATTTATTATTTTCATCGTTGGTTTGCGGTATTTTATGGTTTTAATTTGATCCCCTGTTAAAAAAATATCCGTTAACTTACATATCTTTGGTGAGTGAATTATGGTTTATCTAATTTCCGCAAGACTGTTTTTCATCAATGAATTCAAGGGGTGATCCGAATTAATTCCAATTCCCGGCGATCAGCTTATGTAAATTAATCTTTTTTATGTAATACTCGTGTATCTGATTTGTTATGAAGGTGATTTTATTTTGTTTTTCATAACATATATTAATAAAAATAAAAACAGAAGGCCATATGACACCGGAAACAACTCTGCGAAAAAGGGCTGAAGAGCAGCTAAGAGGTCGGAAATTAAAAGGAATCCATTCCCCTACTGAATCGAATCTGTTAAAACTTGTTCATGAACTTGAGGTTCATCAGGTTGAACTGGAGATGATGAATGAGGAACTTTTAATTGCCCAGGAGCAGTCGCTAAAAAATGCAGATGATAAATATGCCGAGTTGTACGATCACGCCCCTACTGGTTGTTTCACCCTCTCGAAAGAAGGTGAAATTATGGAACTCAACCTTTGCGGCGCACTGATGCTTGGCAGGGAACGGTTTCATCTCATTAAAAGCCGGTTTGGATTCTTTATTTCGGAGGATACCAAACCTGTTTTTAACCACTTTCTGGATGAGATATTTAGCTATAAAAGCCCGCAGATCTGTGAAGTGACTTTGACAGATTTTGATCATTCGGTGAAATATGTTCAGTTGACAGGTATAGAATCCTATGTGGAGGGGCAATGCCTCATTACCATGGCAGACATCTCCATTCAAAAGAAGGTGCAAACCAGGCTTAAGGAAAGTGAGGTTTTTTTAAGAACGGCGCAGATGGTAGCCGGATTAGGGACATTTTCGTTTGATCTGGCTAACAGTATCTGGCAAAGTTCAGAAGTGCTCGATTTGATTTTTGGTATTGATATCTATTTTGATAAATCATTTAAAGGGTGGAAATCCATTGTTCATCCTGATTGGCATCAGAAAACGCGGGATTGTTTTCATCAGCGGGTTGCAGAGCAGGAATCGATTTTTGAAATTGAATTTAAGATTATAAGGCGCAGCGATCAGGCTGAGCGCTGGATCCATGCTATTGGGCAGATCGAATTTGATGGGCAAAAACGACCGGTTTCATTGCTGGGAACCATTGGCGATATTACCGCACGCAAATTGATCGAAGAGAAGCTCACTGAGAGTGAGAAGTTCTACAATAACCTGATTTCAAACCTGCATATCGGTGTATTGGTTCAGGGACCTCTGTCTGAAATAAAATTGAGTAACAGCCGGGCCTTCGAGCTTCTGGGACTTACCGAGGATCAGCTGTTGGGGAAAACTTCGTTTGATTCAGACTGGAATGTAATCCATGTTGATGGGACACCTTTCCCGGGTTCCACTCATCCGGTACCCAAATGTATTGAAACCCGTCAGCCCGTACGTAATGAAGTGATGGGGGTCTATCGCCCGGTTACCCGCGACATGGTGTGGCTGTTGGTAAACGCCGATCCTAATTTGAATTCTGACGGAAGTGTAAAGGAGGTTATTTGTACTTTCATCGATATTACTGAACAGAATAATATTAAGGCAGAGCTTTTGCAGAGTGAACAACGGTACCGAACGGTGGTGGAATCTTCCTCAAATTCAATTGTGGTACATCGGGAGGGGAAAATAATATTTGCCAATCCCGCAGCTGTAAAAATGTTTGGGGCAACAGCGGGATCTGAGCTTTTGGGGATGCCAATCTTTGAACGTATCCATCCTGATTATCATCAACCTATTCAGAGCCGGATTCAGCAAGCATTTGGAAAAGAGTCCGATGGCTCCCTGATGGAAGTAAAATATTTCAGACTCGATGGTTCATTAATCTATGCCGAAGTTAAGGGAGGACCCATTGTTTTTGACGGAAAGCCAGCGATTCAGGCCTCAATTTCTGACATTACCGGGCGTAAAGAAGCGGAAGAAAAATTAAGCCAGTTATCAGCGCGCCTGGTACTGGCAACCCGTGCCGGAAGGATCGGGGTATGGGAGTACAATATTCTCACTAAGACAAAAATCTGGGATGATCAAATGTTTGTGCTTTACGGAACCGACAAACAGAATTTCAACGGTAATTTTGAATCCTGGGTATCGCTGATCCATCCCGGGGATCGGCTTCGCATTGTTAATGAAAATCAAATGGCAATCAGCGGGATAAAGAATTTTGATACTGAATTCAGGATTGTCTGGGCCGACGGAACAGTTCGCAATATCCGGGCTCTTGGAATTGTTCAGCGAGATCTCTCCGGAAACCCGTTGCGTATGATCGGCACAAACTGGGATATTACCGACCGGAAAGTTGCGGAGGCTAAAATCATACAGAAAAGTGAAGAATTGCATCGTGTTAATGCAGAGAAGGATAAGTTCTTCTCAATAATTGCCCATGACCTGCGAAGCCCGTTTAATGGATTCCTGGGATTAACCCAAATATTGAGTGAGGAATTGCATGAAATGACTCCGGATGAGATTAGCCAGGCAGCTTTAATGCTGAAAAACTCCGCTTCCAATCTTTTCAATTTACTGGGAAATCTGCTTGATTGGTCGCGTTTGCAGCGGGATCTGACCCCATTTGTCCCTGCTTCCGTTTTATTCATCGATAAATTTATGGAATGTGCACTGCTCGAGGAAGTCTCAATGGCTAAAAAACAGATTACGCTAATCCATGAAATCCCTCCTGCTTTGAAAGTTGTGGCTGATGAAGATATGCTGGGTGGTATTCTCCGTAATTTATTAAGCAATTGTGTGAAGTTTACACCCCCGGGGGGGATTATTACGTTCTCTGCCAGGTCGCTTCCCGGTAAAGAGGTTGAGATTTCCATCAAAGATACCGGCATTGGAATGAAAAAAGAGATGGTGGATAATCTTTTCCGGCTTGACGTCAATACTGGCAGAAAAGGGACTGAGGGAGAACCAAGCACCGTTTTGGGATTGATTATCTGCAACGACTATATCGAAAAACATGGCAGTAAATTAATCGTCGAAAGTGCTGTGGGGAAAGGGAGTATTTTCAAATTTAGCTTGCCGGCTGTGAATTAAGGACGGAGATGGGGAGACGGGGAGAGGGAGAGATTATGAGATGGAGAGATGGGGACTCGCTGAAAATATTAAAATGAATATGCCTTTGGGTAACTTTTATGATTTTTTTCCGTAATTTAGCGGTGTGCCTGATAATCGGTTGGGATAAATCTATGGGAATCGCCACATCAGATAGCCCGTAACAATTAATTCGAATATCCCACTAATTGGGTAATCTGTCTGCTTTGTAAAGTAATTCCATAAAGGATATTTTAAATTAGCATAAGATGAAAAATGATAAAAAACCAGAAATTTCACTGCTTCGTCAAAAAGCGGAAGAGGAGCTAATCGGTAAATCCTTAAATCTGGACCTCAAATATCTATCGTCCGATATTCAGCTGATCATTCATGAACTTCAGGTTCATCAGATTGAATTGCAAATGCAAAATGAAGAACTTGTTCGCGCCAAAGAGCGGGCGGAGGATGCCAGCGAAAAATACAGGGATCTCTACGATTTTGCACCTTCAGGGTATTTTACCTTGTCTCGGGAGGGGGGAATTCTCGAATTAAACTTAGCTGCCTCGCAAATGCTTGGAAAAGAACGTGGTAATCTGAAAAACAGCAGGCTGGGTTTTTTTGTTTCGGATGAGACCAGGGCGGATTTTAATGATTTTCTCGACCGGTTGTTTAAAAGCAAAACCAGAGAGGGGTGTGAAGTGCTTTTTGAAGGTTTCGAAAATGGACCAGTTGTTGTTCAGCTTCAAGGTATTGTTTCCGGCAACGGGGAGAGCTGCCTGCTAACGGCTGTCGATATTACCAAACGGAAAGGGGATGAAATTGCACTAAGGGATAGCCGGGAGCTTTATGTGGATTTGGTTGCAAGCCAGATTGCGGGAATTTACCGAATATACATTCATAAACGGGAAAACGGGAAATCCATAATGGAAATCTCATCCCTGGAATTTGCCAGCAATCGATTCCGTGCGCTGTTTGAATTAAATGATTATGAGAATCAGGATGATCTTTTGTCAGAAATATTTAAAAAAATCCATCCCGATTTTATAGAGGGATTTGTGCGATCACTCGAGGATGCCGTATGTGCGCTTAAGCCCTATAAATATGAGATGAAATTGGTAATGCCATCGGGCATAAAATGGGTGAGATTTGAAGCAAATCCGCATCTTTTGGAGGATGGAAGCTCCCGCTGGACAGGTATCGTTATCGATATTACAGAGCAAAAGCTGGCAGAGGAAGCGGTGAGAAGTAGTGAGGAAAAATACAGGATGCTGCTTGAACTTGCCTCGGATGCATTTTTCCATGGAAGTGAAAAGGGCGATTTTATTATGGTGAATTCCGCGGCCATTGAACTTACCGGCTATTCAAGGGAGGAGCTGTTCAATATGAATATGACCGATATTTTTTCTGCGGCTTCACTTAAGGAAAATCCTCCGAAATATGAGCAGCTCAAAAGGGGGGAGACCGTTTATTCAGAGCGTGATCTTGTCCGTAAGGAGGGGACAGTGCTGCAAATTGAAATGAGCTCCCTGATGATGCCGGATCATACCTATCAGGCCTTTATCAGGGATATCACAGAACGCAAGCGAATTGAAAGAGCGTTAAAACAAAAATTAAATGAGATGGAGATTTATTATGAACTGGCCATTACCCGTGAACGCAAAATGATTGCCTTAAAGAGCGAAATTAACATGCTGCTTGGCAGATTAGGCGAGGGTCCAAAATATTAATTCATTCGTAAAAACCAGTCAAACTGTTAACCCGGACTGCATGGAAAAATGTCTGCACCTTCTGTTTTTTATTGATTCGCCCGATTATGCCGCACTTATTGTACAGCATCTTTCCCAATCTGGTCTGACGGTCGATTACCAGTGGACCGGAACCCCGCAAGCCTATAGAGAGGCTTTACATGGGCAGGCATGGAACCTGATACTTGCTCAGGATATGGCTCCCCGGTTTGATCCTTATTTAGCGTTGTCACTCTGCGGGGAGTTTAAATTGGATATTCCTGTGGTAATCCTTGCAGAGGAGTATTCTGATGATATTGTCGTGGGTCTGATGGATGCAGGGGCATCGGATTATATCTCCAAAAATCAGATATCCAGGCTTATACCCGTACTGAAAAGAGAATTGAACGGGACTTGGATCAGAAATAGCAGGTCTTACGCAGAAAATATTGAAAGTAAAAAAGCAAAAGCTTTATCAGTACATACCAACGAACGGTTGGTCAGGGCAGCCTCAGTTTCGAAATCAGGGAATTGGGAATACAGCCTCGAAACAGGTAAAATTTCAAGTTCAGACGGGGCCCAAAAGTTATACGGTGTAGAAGGTGAAAACTGGAATATCGATGAAATTAACGTAATTCCACTTCCGGAGTACAGGGAATTACTCGATAATGGTCTTCAAGCTTTGGTTTGTTCGGGAGAACCGTACGATTATGAATTTAAAATCAGACAGCAAAAAACAGGTGAAATTCTGGATATTCATTCCATTGCAGAATACGATCCATCCAGGAAGATCATTTTTGGAGTGATACAGGATATTACTGACCGGAAAAAAATTGAAGATGCGCTACTCGCCAGTGAAGAGAAATACCGCATTTTAATCGAAAATCAGGGGGAAGGGGTGGCCACCGTTGATTTGAATGAAATTTTTGTTTTTGCCAATCCCGCCGCAGACCAAATGTTTGGAGTTCCTACCGGGACATTGGTTAACAGGTGTCTGTTTGACTTCCTTGATCCGCAACAGATTGCCAAAATCAAGGAGCAATCGGCCCTCCGGGCCCTAATGGAGAAGAGCAGTTATGAAATTGAGATTATTACACTCGGGGGTGCAATTCATCATATACTGGTAACTGCCACTCCGCAGACCGATGCTCAGGGTGCAATTATTGGAACATTTGGCATTTTCAGGGATATCACCGAGCGAAAAAAAGCTGAAAGTGAATTGGTTAACAGTGAACGAAAGTATCGTGAACTGGCCAATTCGTTACCCGTTGGAATTTTTGAAGCTGATCTGACCGGAACTATAACTTTCGCCAACGAGACGTTGATGAACTGGCTTAATTACACTCAATCTGAGGTGATTACAGGTTTCAATATGGTTCAGTTCATCCTCGAAAACGAACGTGACATCGCCATGGACCGGTTTGCTGAACTCGTGGAAAAAGAGTTGCAAACAGCCAGGGAATACCATGCCATCCGGAAGAATGGGGCATCATTTCCGGTACTGGTTTCTGTTTGTGTGATTAAAAGCGGTGGGTTAATTACCGGAATAAGGGGAACTTTGACCGACATTACCGAGCAAAAGGTGATTGAACAGGCATTAAATGCAAGTGATAAACTATTCAGTGATTTGGTCGAAAAAATGCCCGATGGGGTATATAAAAGCACCTCCGACGGAAAGTTCGTTTCAGTAAACCCCGCTATGGTTACCATGCTGGGCTATTCAAACAAGGAGGAGCTGATGTCCATTGATATTAAGGATGAGTTGTATTTTGATCCTGACGAACGCAGTCAGATGGTTTTAACCACCAGGGTGGGGGGTACTGAAGTATTTCGGCTGAGAAAAAAGGATCAGTCCGAACTATGGGTAGAGGATCATGGATGGTTTAATTTTGATGAAAAAAGAAATGTCATGTATCACGAAGGGATACTCAGGGATGTTTCGGGCCGAAAGATCGTTGAGGATAAACTGAGAATACTCTCCCAGACCGTAGAACAAAATCCCTCCTCCACCATAATCACCGACGCCAAAGGTAATATCGAGTACGTAAATAACGCATTTACCATTTTAACGCAGTATAACCTCAGTGAAGTTGTCGATAAACCTCCCCGGATTTTTAACCCGGGGCACATACCAGAGGCTGATTTTGCATCAATGTGGGAAAATCTGAGGGAAAGAAGAATATGGAGAGGAGAATACCAAAACAGACGGAAGGATAAATCGGGTTATTGGGAAGATGTGACAATATCATCACTCACAAATAGTCAGGGGATCATCAGTAATTTTATTCTGATTATGAATGATATCTCTGAAAAAAAGGAGCTGTTCGATGAGATGATCCGGGCAAAAGAGAGCGCAGAAGAGAGTGACCGGCTCAAATCGGCATTTCTGGCAATGATGAACCACGAATTGCGAACCCCCCTTACTCACATCCTGGGATTTAGCGAATTAATTATGTCGAGTGTGTCAACTGAGGATAATATCAGTTTTGCATCAACGATTCAGTCAAGTGGCCAAAATCTGCTTTCAATCATTGAGGGGGTTTTTGACCTGGCACTTATTGACCATTCAAAAATAAAACTCAGTAATCAGACCTTCAGCCTGATGGACCACTATATGGAAAATAAGGCCTCATTCGACCATTTACTGAGAACTTCGGCTAAACATGGTCAAATTAATTTAATCTTCAGACCCGATACCCACTGGCTTTCAAGTTACATTACTGCAGACCGCGGGAAAATCAATCAGATACTCACCAACCTGTTTAAAAATGCTGTGAAATTCACCAACGAAGGGACCATCGAATTTGGCTTTAATGTTGAAAACGGATCGACTATTAATTTTTATGTAAAGGACAGTGGGATTGGCATTCCGGAGGAGAAGCAGAGTGTTATCTTTGACTATTTCAGGCAGGTTGATGATTCCTATACCCGGGTATATGGCGGGATAGGAATCGGATTGGCTATCTCTAAAAAAATATCCAAAATCCTTCATGGTGAATTAAAGGTAATTTCAAAACCTGGAGAGGGGAGTATTTTCTCTCTCTCCCTGCCGGCGGAATTGTCCTACATCAAGGAGTAATCACCTTAAATCATAGCCAAATGGATAAATAGCAAGCCTCATAAGCTTAAAGTGCTGTAATCCAAATGGAATTCCAATAATGGTGATGCACAGCAAGAGTCCAAAAAAGAGTTCAGCAAGGGCGATCCATATTCCGGCGAAGATTAGCCAGATCAGGTTAAAAAGAAAAGAGATCACCGGAATTGACCCTCCGGTGGGGACTATTTTCCGCCCAAATGGCATCAGATGAGCTAACCCGATCTTCATTGCCTGAAATCCCCAGGGTATCCCCACAACGGTCAGGCATAACAGAAAACCTCCCAAAAGATACCCAAGGCAGGTTAATAATCCACCACAGATCAGCCAGATGACATTCCCAATTAGCCGCATAATGAACTTTATTTAGAGGTTATTTGACCTTTGCAGGCTGCCAAATATTTACCATTTTTCAAAATATAATCCATCTCACTCTCTCCCCATCTCACTCTCTCCCCATCTCACTTTCTCCCCATCTCACTTTCTCCCCATCTCACTCTCTCCTCATCTCACTTTCTCACTCTCTCACTCTCTCCCGGTCTCCCCCTCATTCTTAATTGGTCTTTCGTCCCTCAATCCAGTTTAGGATTTTTTCCGAGTCGGGTTTCTCCTTTGGTGAAACGAATCCAACTAGCTGTCCTTGTTCATTGATCATGAATTTCTGAAAATTCCATTGGACCTCGGCATCGACAACTCCATTCAGTGATTTGGATGTAAGCCATTTATACAGCGGGTCTATATCATCCCCCTTGACCGAAATTTTCGACATCATCGGGAATGTGACTCCATAATTTTTAAGGCAAAATTCTTTGATTTCGGAATTTGATCCCGGTTCCTGGCTGTTGAAATTGTTGGCCGGAAAACCAATAATGACAAAGTTCTGATCCTTGTAGGTATCATAGAGTTTTTGAAGCAGCGCATACTGGGGGGTCAAGCCACATTTGGAAGCGGTGTTAACGACCAGTACCTTTTTCCCTTTTAGGGATGACAATGCAAATGGCTCACCATCAAGTGTGACTGCCTTAAAATCATAGAGCGTTTTTTGCTGGGCCATAGCTCCTGCCACAAGGGTGAGCATAATAAATGATAGAAATAATTTTTTCATATCGAGATGTTTTAAATGTTTAATGTTAACTGTCTGAATACTCTGATATAACAGTTGTTTTTGGGAATTGTTCCGTATTTTGTAATTTCGTTGATAACTTCTTATCCTTCGAGGTTGAGCGGTTTTTAAAAAGTTTTATATTTGGCTTCGAAATACCCCTTGTAAGTTTTATGGAAAACTATATAGTTTCAGCCCGAAAATACCGCCCTGATACATTTGGTTCAGTTGTTGGCCAGCCTTCGATAACCTCAACGCTAAAAAATGCCATCCGAAGTAACCATCTGGCTCATGCATATCTTTTTTGCGGTCCGCGGGGTGTCGGAAAAACCACTTCAGCCCGTATTTTTGCCAAAACAATCAATTGCCTGAATCTGGATGACCATACCGAGCCATGTAATCGGTGCGAGTCGTGTTTGTCCTTCTCCGAAAACCGATCATACAATATTCATGAACTCGATGCTGCATCCAATAATTCGGTCGATGATATCCGTTCCTTGGTTGATAAGGTGAGAATTCCTCCCCAGATTGGCAAATATAGCGTCTATATCATCGATGAGGTTCACATGTTGTCGCAATCGGCTTTCAATGCATTTCTCAAGACCCTCGAAGAACCTCCGGCACATGCCATTTTTATACTGGCAACTACCGAGAAGCACAAAATTCTTCCAACCATACTTTCGCGTTGTCAGATTTACGATTTTAACAGGATCTCCATTTTGGATATCGAGAAGCACCTTTTGGAAGTTTCTCAAAAAGAGCATGTTACGGCAGAAACAGAAGCATTGAATGTGATCGCCCAGAAAGCCGACGGCGCGATGCGCGATGCTCTTTCAATCTTTGACCAGGTCGTTAGTTTCTGCGGAGCAAACGTTACCTACAAAGACACCATCGCCAACCTGAATGTACTCGATTACGATTACTATTTCAAGCTGACCGATTGTTTCCATGCGGGTGATATTCCGGGTACATTAATGATTTTTAATGAGATATTGGACAAGGGATTCAATGCTCATCATTTTATCGTTGGTCTTGGCCAGCATTTTCGCGATCTTTTGATCTGTAAAGATGCAGTGACGGTTCAATTGTTGGAAGTTGGGGGTGAAATTCGCGAACGTTATAAGAGTCAGGCGGCAACTTGTTCCTTTAATTTCCTGATCGGAGCGCTTCAACTGGCCGCCGATTGCGATATCCAGTATAAATCATCCTCAAATAAACGGTTCCTGGTCGAATTGACCCTTGTCAGGATTGATCAGCTGGATGAATTGCTAAAAAAAAAACAATTGACGATGCCATAGCGACCTTATCGCTTTTACCCATTTTCTCTTTAATTGACCCAAATAAAAAGGTAATTCATTCGGAAACTGTTAATTCAGAGCCAGTTAAATCATCCATGCTGCCGGTTAATCCGCCCGGTAGTGCAGCCCATGCCAAGGCTGCTGATGAGAAACCAGTACCACGAAAGACGGTAAACCGAGGGGCATTCTCCACTCCGTCTATTTTGGAGGCCTTAAAAGAAGATCCGAAACCGGAAAAAACCGACAGAGTCGCACAGGAGGACCGAGGCCATTATTCAGAGAAAGGGACGACAAAATCTTTTTCCGGTTCCGAATTAATTGAAGCATGGAAGATTTTTGTCGATACCATCGATGCTCCCCAATTAAAATCGGCCCTCAGTGCTCGCGAACCCAGTTTAAGCAGCGATTGGAAAATTGGATATGAGCTTGACACCGAGCTCCAGTTTAACCGCCTTACCCTTGATCTTAAACCAAAATTGCAGGGTTATTTGCGCCGCAGATTTGAAAATGAAGCGATTGAAATTCAATTTACCGTATCTGAAGGGACCAGCATCCAATCGGGTATTCCTTACACTGATGAGGAGAGATGGAATCTGCTGGTGTCCAAATATCCGTCACTTGCGTCGTTAAAATCAAAATTTGGGTTGGATTTTGAGCATTATTAAGATGTTGTGATTATTTTTGCACCACAATATTCCAATGAGGGTAAGAATTTACAGATTTTTAGGTTAAAAGTGAAATAGTGTATAATTTAAATATAAAATCTTTTCAATGCAAAAAATTAAAGTACTGAATCCGGTAGTGGAACTCGATGGGGATGAGATGACCCGAATCATCTGGAAAATGATCAGGGAGCAATTGATCCTTCCTTTTCTGGACATTGACATTAAATATTACGATCTTGGTATTGAATACCGGGATAAGACTGATGATCAGGTGACTGTGGATGCAGCTTACGCCATTAAAAAATACAAGGTGGGCATCAAATGTGCAACAATTACCCCCGACGAAGCCCGTATGACTGAATTCGGTCTGAAAAAAATGTACAAATCACCCAATGGTACAATCCGAAATATTCTGGACGGAACCATTTTCAGGGAACCAATTGTTGTCAAAAATGTTCCACGATTAATCCCACAGTGGACAGCGCCAATTGTGATTGGCCGCCATGCTTTTGGAGATCAGTATCGTGCGACCGATATCGTAGTTGACCGCCCCGGCAAATTGACCATGACTTTTATTCCTGATGATGCATCGGGCGCCCAGGTTCATGATGTATACCATTTCGATGGCGCCGGTGTGGCCATGGCGATGTATAACACAGAGGAGTCGATCAGAGGCTTTGCGCACAGCTGCTTCAAGATGGCCCTGACTAAAAAATGGCCCCTTTATCTCTCAACAAAAAATACGATTCTCAAGAAATACGATGGCTTCTTTAAGGATATTTTTGAAGAAATCTTCGTCAATGTTTATCAGCAACAGTTTAAGGAGGCGGGAATTACTTACGAACACCGGCTGATCGACGATATGGTAGCCTCTGCATTGAAATGGAACGGCAATTTTATCTGGGCCTGCAAGAATTATGATGGTGATGTTCAGTCAGATACTGTTGCCCAGGGGTTTGGATCTCTCGGTTTAATGACCTCTGTCCTGATGACTCCGGATGGGGATGTGATGGAGGCTGAAGCGGCACACGGTACTGTTACCCGCCATTACAGGGAGTACCAGAAAGGACGCCCCACTTCGACGAACCCGATTGCATCCATTTATGCATGGACCAGAGGACTCGCTTTCCGTGGTAAACTGGACAATAATCAGCCATTAATCGATTTCTCCCTGGCGCTTGAAAATGTTTGCATCGACACGGTGGAAGCAGGAAAAATGACCAAGGATCTGGCCCTCTCTATTTACGGTGAGAATTTAAAACCCGAACATTATTTGACAACCGAACAGTTTATGGATGAGTTGTCAAAACTGATGAATACCCGGATGGGCAATTAATTGCCGGTATCTTTAAAAATTTTGTTGACCAGCGATTTTGGTTTTTTCAGCAACTTACTTTAAAATTTCAGGATTATGATTAAAAAAACTTTGGAAATTGCACTAAATGAGCAAATTAATGCTGAGTTTCATTCAGCTTATATTTACCTCTCGATGTCTTCCTACTTTTTGTCCGCAGGCCTTGGCGGTTATGCGAACTGGATGCGCGTCCAGTACCAGGAAGAGCTCGCCCACGCTACCCGTTTTTTTGATTATCTGAATGAACGTGGAGGCAGGGTCAGGCTCTCTCCGATCGGGGAAGTCCAGGTCGAATTCTCCGGAATTGTTGATGTTTTCGAAAAAACGCTCGAGCACGAGCAGTTAGTTACCGGTATGATTGATCACCTGATGGATCTTTCGATTCAGGAGAGCGACCATGCGACGAAAAGCTTTCTGCAATGGTTTGTAGATGAGCAGGTTGAAGAAGAGGCAAATGTCGACCAGATTTTAAACAATCTAAAGTTAATTAAAGGCGAAGGGCAGGGATTGCTGATGATGGATCGCGAAATGAAAGGACGCGTATTCGTTAATCCATTTCCGGCTAAAGCATGAATTGAATGGAGAAAATGAATGGTTAATGCTTAATAATTATTCAGAGTTGGTGGACTGATTTTGATCAGTTTATAAACCCGATAACAATAAATTAAAGGAGTAGGTTTGTAAGACCTGCTCCTTTTTTGGTTAATAGTGCTTAACCATTACGCATTAACCATTTACCATTATCCATTAACCATTACGCATTAACCATTAATCATTGCTCAAAGATTTCGGTACTTTCAACTTTTGAGTTACCTTTGTAGCAGAATGTTTTTTTAGATATTAATTATACAAGCTAAGATAATGTCATTTTTTAATAAGGTACTTTCAAGCTTTTTCGGAAACAAATCTCAAAAGGATATTAAAGAGTTAACACCTGTATTATTGAAGGTTAAGCAGGAATATCTGCGGTTTCCGGCATTGACCAACGATGAGTTGCGGGCAGAAACAGCAAAGTTAAGGGGGCGGATTCAGGATTATATCAAGGCAGAAGAGGAGGAGATCGCTTCGCTGAAGGAACGTGCCGAAAGTGGCGAACTTCCTCTGGAAGAGGGTGAAAAGCTATATGACCGTGTAGATAAACTGGAGGAGGCGATCCTGAAAAAAATTGAGGAGGTATTGGATGAAATTCTTCCTGTCGCATTTTCAATAGTCAAAGACACTGCCCGCAGGTTCATGGAAAATGAGACTCTTGTGGTTACTGCAAATGATTTTGACCGTGATCTTGCTGTGAGCAAGGATTTTGTAACAATCCAGGGTGACCAGGCAATTTATAAGAATGAATGGGTTGCCGGCGGATCTGTCCAGAAGTGGAATATGATGCATTACGATGTTCAGCTCATCGGAGGTATCGTGTTGCATACCGGAAAAATCTCGGAAATGGGAACAGGCGAAGGTAAGACCCTTGTGGCCACTTTGCCGGTTTTCCTCAATGCACTGAGTGGCCGGGGAGTTCACCTGGTAACGGTGAATGATTACCTGGCTAAACGTGACTCGGAATGGATGGGCCCGATCTACCAGTTCCATGGCATTTCGGTCGATTGTATCGACAAGCACCAGCCCAATTCAACCGAAAGGCGGATTGCCTATGAGGCCGATATTACCTTTGGCACAAATAACGAATTTGGATTTGATTACCTGCGTGATAATATGGCGGTGAGCCCTTCTGACCTTGTTCAGCGGAAACATCAGTATGCCATTGTGGATGAGGTTGACTCGGTATTGATCGATGATGCCCGTACCCCGCTGATTATTTCCGGACCGATACCTAAGGGTGAGAACCAGCTGTTCGATGAACTCAAGGCTCCCGTTGAGCGCCTGGTGAAAGCACAGCGCGATCTGGTTGGCCAGTATCTTGTTGAAGCCAAAAAGAAAATCGGTTCTTCCAACTCCAAGGAGGCTGAAGAGGGTGCTCTTGCCCTTTTCCGTGCTTACAAAGGACTTCCAAAACACAAAGCGCTGATCAGGTTCCTGAGCGAAGAGGGAAATAAATCCAAAATGCTCAAGATCGAAAACTTCTACATGCAGGACAACAATAAAAACATGTATGTGGCTACCGATCCCCTCTTTTTTGTAATTGAAGAGAAATTAAATTCCATCGAACTGACCGACAACGGGATTGAAATTCTCTCTAAGGATAATGAAGACAGCGGATTCTTCGTTCTACCCGATGTTGGAGCTGAGATTGCGGATATTCAAAATAATAAAAGTCTCTCAGAGGCCGATGGATTGGAACAAAAAGATCTGCTTTTGCAGAATTTTGCGGTCAAATCTGAGCGCGTACATACGGTGAATCAGCTGTTAAAGGCTTATACCATGTTTGAGAAGGATGTGGAATATGTCCTGATTGATGGTAAAGTCAAGATTGTGGACGAACAAACCGGCCGTATCATGGAGGGGCGGCGTTATTCCGACGGGTTGCATCAGGCCATTGAGGCCAAGGAACGGGTTAAAATTGAGGATGCCACCCAGACGTTTGCAACGATCACGCTTCAGAATTATTTCAGGATGTACCATAAATTATCGGGTATGACCGGAACAGCGGAAACTGAAGCGGGTGAACTCTGGGATATCTATAAACTGGAGGTTGTGGTGATTCCTACCAATCAGCCTGTGATCCGGAAAGATTTTGAAGATCTTGTTTATAAAACGAAAAAAGAGAAGTACAACGCTATTATTGATGAGATTGTCAAACTCAATAAGAAAGGGCAGCCAATGCTCGTGGGAACCACCTCGGTGGAGATCTCGGAATTATTGAGCAGAATGCTTCAAATGCGGGGAATCAAACACCAGGTACTGAATGCCAAACTGCATCAGCGTGAGGCAGATATTGTGGCAGAGGCGGGTAAATTCGGCATGGTAACCATAGCAACCAATATGGCTGGTCGTGGAACTGACATTAAGTTAACTCCTGAAACCCGCGAACTTGGTGGTTTGGCCATTATCGGAACAGAAAGGCATGAGTCGCGTCGGGTGGACCGTCAGCTGCGCGGACGTTCCGGACGTCAGGGCGACCCGGGTTCTTCCCAGTTCTTCGTCTCCCTCGAGGATGATTTGATGAGGCTCTTCTCTTCCGACCGGATTGTCCGGATCATGGATAAACTTGGTCTGAAAGATGGTGAAGTGATTCAGCACTCCATGATCACCAATGCCATTGAGCGGGCGCAGAAAAAGGTTGAAGAGAATAACTTCGGAATTCGTAAACGACTCCTCGAATACGACGACGTGATGAACTCCCAGCGTGAGGTAATCTATAAAAAGCGCCGTCATGCCTTGTTTGGAGAACGGATCGATGTCGATATTTTAAATATGATCTTTGACATGAGCGATACCATTACCGCGGAACACCAGCAAAACGGAAGAGAGGGATTTGAAGATTTCAGGCTTGATCTGATACGCTCCTTGTCGCTCGATACCCCGGTTACTGAAGATGAATTTGTTGAGCTGAAACCCAACGAGATCAGCGATAAAATTTATCATGCCGCTATCGGGAATTTTACCAGAAGGTCTCAGGCAATTTCAAAACAGGCCTTGCCGGTAATCAAAAATGTATACGAAACCAAGTCTCATATATACAATAATATTGTTGTTCCAATTACCGATGGTTTGAGGTTGTTTAACATTATTACCAACCTTGAAAAAGCCTATAAAACCAATGGTCTCGATCTTGTTAAGTCGTACGAAAAACAGGTGATCCTGGCTACCATCGATGAACACTGGAAAGAAAATCTCCGGGAACTCGACGAGCTTCGTACTTCGGTACAGAACGCTTCCTATGAACAGAAAGATCCTTTGCTTATTTATAAACTTGAATCCTTCAACCTCTTTAAGTCGATGATGGAACGGGTGAACAAGGGTGTCGTTTCTACGTTGATGAAAGGTCAGATTCCGATTAGTGATGCCGAAGAGGTTCGGGAAGCTCCGGTGGCGCGTCATCATTCAGACCGGTCAAAGTACCGCGAGGAGAAGAGTGATGTTTCATCATCTTCATCCGAAAAACAGCCGGAAGAAAAACATATTCAGCAGGTTAGGGTAACTCCAAAGGTTGGTCGCAATGAGCTTTGCCCCTGCGGAAGCGGTAAGAAATTTAAAAATTGCCACGGCCACGGAATGGTTGACTAAAGTATCCTGAACCTGGCTGACAACTTTTAATGTTCAATGTTTTAATAATCAAGGGTCAATTTCGTTCCATTGATAATTAATCATTGATCATTGGTCATTGATCATTGTTAATTGATAATTCTTATGAGCACATTTTTAGCCATTCACTGGAATGCAAGTCCAGAACTGTTTAGTCTCGGTCCAATCTCGGTCAGATGGTATGGATTGATGTTTGCCATGGGGTTTCTTTTCGGCTTTTCAATCCTTACCCGGATGTTTAAATTCGAAGGTTCCGACCCCGTGCTGGTTGAAAAACTCTTTGTTTACGTTATTGTGGCAACCATCGTGGGAGCCAGGTTAGGACATGTTTTCTTTTATGGCTGGGAATACTATTCCAAACATTTGATTGAAATAATTCTTCCGATAGCCAAGGGGGAGAGTGGATATAAATTCGTCGGTTTTCAGGGGCTTGCCAGTCATGGAGGGGCTTTCGGGATCATTCTGGCGGTCTGGTTGTTCTCCAAAAAGGTCAGTAAACGCCCTATCTTATGGACCCTCGACCGGCTGATTGTTCCAATCGCACTGGTTGGTGCCATGATCCGTACCGGAAATCTGATGAATTCCGAGATTTATGGTGTCGCTACCAATCTCCCCTGGGGATTTATTTTTGAGCGGAATAGCGAAACTATTGCCAAACACCCAACGATGATCTATGAGGCGCTCTGTTATTTGATTACTTTCGGTATTTTAATGTATAGTTATTATAAGAAGAAGGATCTCAAGGACCGGACCGGTTTCCTGACGGGAGTTTTTTTTATCGGGATCTTTTTGACCCGGTTTTTGATTGAGTTTATCAAGGAAAATCAGGAGGCATTCGAATCGGGCATGGCACTCAATATGGGACAGATTCTGAGTATTCCCTTTGTGCTGGCCGGAATTTGGCTGATCTTTCATGCCCTTACCCATCCTCCGGTCTTTTACAGCAACAAATAAAGGAAACCATTGTTCCAAATATTCAATTTTTAACCGGACAGGCCGAAATCTAATGTTGATCGTACGTTATTATTTGGTCTTTGTCCACCCTGTTATATAAATTTCCAGTTTTTAGGCGACATGAAAAATAGCATGACGAGATTTCTGATCCTGATCACAATTTTGGTTTCAGGCTGTTCATTGGATTTGAAAACGAAGGATATGGCCAGAATCGCACTGAAAGAGCATTCGATTTCAGTGATTAATAATTATTTCGATCTGAAATACGTTGAGAATAGCGCGATTGCTTTTGGATTAATGGAAGGGATTTCAAAAAATATCAGGATCCCGCTGATTTTTTTGCTGACTATCTCTGCTACATTGCTCGGTTTTTACATGATCTGGAGAATGCGGATGTTAAAATTCAGATTTCTCCTCCCATTTTTTATCATTATCGGTGGCGCTTACGGAAATATTGTGGACCGTCTGTTAAACGGATATGTAACAGATTTTTTCCTACTCCATTATTATACCCGGTATTATTTCTATGTTTTTAATGTGGCAGATGTGCTGGTTAATATTGGGGTAATTCTGATAATCCTGCAGTGGAAAAGTTTTAAAGGGGTATTTAATGAGATTTTTCCATAAATTTTAATTAAAACCCCGTCTCTCTGTCTCTCCGTCTCCTCCTCATTCCCTCATCGCTGCGTACATGATTTCAATCGGATGTACCGCCATTCTTCCTGTTCCGTCTTTAATCTGGTGCCTGCAGCTGGTTCCTGAGGTAGCTATAATCGTTGATGCGGCGCTTTTCCTTACTTCAGGGAAAAGAACCATCTCACCAATTTGCATGGAAAGATCGTAATGTTCTTTCTCGTATCCGAACGATCCCGCCATTCCGCAACAACCGGTTTTGAGTTCCTGTACTGAATAATTTTCGGGCAGCGAAAGCATTTGTCTTGTTGGAAGAGAAGAAGCGATAGCCTTTTGCTGACAATGGGTATGAAGCCTGATCTCCCGCTTTTCTTTGTTAAAACGCTCCGAAGTAATATTCCCCTTCTCCATTTCGCGGACAAAAAACTCATCAAAGAGCAGGGCGTTTTTACCAAGCTGAATGGCTACTTCTTTCAGAGAAGAGTCTACCAAATCGGGATATTCATCGCGAAAAGCAAGAATAGTGGAAGGTTCAATCCCAATTATTGGGGTTTCAGAGGAAATTAGGTCCTTTAAAAGTCTAACATTATCATTGGCAATTTTTTTCGCTTCCCGTACGAATCCTTTGGAGAGAAACGTGCGGCTGCTTTCCCGGTGTTTGGGGATTACTACCTCATATCCCAGAGTATTTAATAATAATATAGCCTTTATCCCAATATGGGACTCCTGAAAATTGGTGAATTCATCGGCAAACAGGTAAACTTTCCCATAAATTCCGGGTTTTAAAACACTGTCGGAGGCCCAGCCAGTAAGAGTTTGAGCCGAATAATGTGGAATTTTCCGGTCCGGATGAAAGCCGATCAATTTGCTGAACCAGCGCTTACTGAGCAGGAAGTTAGTGACCGGGTTCATGGCCATCGCCATCTTTCCCATCCTTGGTAACCAGGCTATCATCATAGCCCTGAGCGGAGTTCCGTTTTCGTCGTAATACTGCTGCAGAAATTCTGCCTTGATCTTAGCCATATCCACGTTGGAGGGGCATTCGCCTTTGCACCCTTTGCACGAAATACAAAGATCCAATACTTTATAGATCTCTTTATAAATCAGGGGATTATTCTTTGGGGAATGATGCATGTACTCTCTCAGGATATTGGCACGGGCACGGGTTGTTTTATCTTCGTCACGGGTAGCCATATAAGTGGGGCACATAGTCCCGCCGATGATATCCGATTTTCGGCAGTCGCCCGATCCGTTGCATTGTTCAACTGCTCTGAGGAATCCGTGGGTTGAAGAGAAATCAGACGAGGTTGGAATTTCAGGATAACGGTTGGAAACTTCAAACCGCAGGTTCTGTGTAATGGGTGGGACATCGGTAATTTTGCCAGGATTCAGCACATTCAATGGATCCCACGTGTATTTGATCTCTTTAAACAGGCTATAAACCTCATCACCAAACATAAATGGAATAAATGAGCCCCGCAGCCGGCCATCACCGTGTTCGCCGGAGAGCGAGCCCCGGTGTTTCCTGACCAGACCCGCAACATCCTGTGCAAGAGAGGCATATATCTTTTGATCCTCAGCGTCTTTAAGATTCAATAAAGGGCGTAAGTGGAGTTCTCCGGTGGCTATGTGGGCGTAAAAAACACAATTAAGGCCATATTTTTTAATTATGGTTTTGAATTCGGCAATGTAGGCTGGTAATCTTGCAGGAGCCACAGCCGTATCCTCAATGACGGTCGTACTTCGTTTGTCACCGGGAATATTGGATAAAAGGCCCAAACCTGCGGTACGCAATTCCCAGACTTTTTTAATCTGGTCATCTCCGAAAATCAGGGGGAAATGGTAGCCATATCCTGCCTCAGTCAGCTCCTGCACCATACTGGCATAGGATTCTTCAATTGCCTCTTTAGTCTCTGCGGCAAATTCAATCATCAGTATTGCCCTGGGATCTCCCTCAATGAAAAACCGGTTTTCCCGCTGCGAAAGGCTCTCTTTCGTGCAGTTCATAATGATATCATCCATCAGCTCGATGGTTGACGGACCATGTTTTAAAACAATAATATTGGCATACAGAGCCTCCTCAAGCGAATTAAAATGGGCGGGCACAACACATTTTATCTTCGGAGGCAGGGGGATCAGATTTAGTTTAAGTGAAGTTGTAAAAGCCAATGTCCCTTCCGAACCGGCAAGGAGTTTGGCAAAATTAAACGGTACCCCATTACCGGTAAATGGATCGGTATCCAGCAGAAAATCGACGGCATAGCCCATATTCCGCCGGGTAACGGCAGGTTCGGGATACACCTCTGTTATTTTATTCCGGGTTGTTTCACTCGAAAGGGCCGATTTAATCTGTTGATAGATCCGGGTTTCGAGCAGCTTGGGATCTGATTCACATTTTGCATCGAATTCTGTCTTTGTCAGCGGACCAAAGGTCACTTCTGATCCGTCGGACAGGAGGGTTCCAACCTCGATAATATGTTCACGAACACTTCCGTAGATGAGCGATCTGAGGCCGCACGAATTATTTCCTAGCATTCCACCCAACCTGCACCGGTTACTGGTTGAGGTCTCGGGTCCGAACTGCAATCCATAGGGTCTGAGGTAGATATTTAATTCGGCCAGGTTAACCCCCGGTTCTACGATGATCCATTTCTCCTCTTTGTTGAAATCAAGAATCCGGTCCATATATTTTGAGATATCCAGCACAATTCCGGCTCCCACAACCTGCCCCGCAAGTGATGTTCCGGCTCCGCGCGGAATAACGGAAGTTTGATGCTCGCGGGCAAAAACAAGTACCTTTTTGACATCTTCCTTGTGCCTGGGAACCACAACTGCCAACGGAAGTTCGCGGTAGGATGAGGCGTCGGTAGAATAGACGATCCGATGTGTCTTGTCACTATATAATTCACCGTCAATCGACTGTGATAGCTTTTCAAATAAAAGGTTGTTTTTCATAAAGGACTCTAATTGCGCTCTAAAATACAAAAAATCCCTCACCGTTTTCGCGATGAGGGATTTCTGCCCGATTCTTCTGAATTTTTCGGACAAAGACTAAGGAACCAGCTTCCCATTTTCAAGGATAACATCATACAAATATCCGTACCCAAAATCCTTGTTCAGGGCAATAATCCCTTCGACAGTTACCACATCTCCGACTTTAACAGTTTCATCGGTAGTTATGGTGAGGTCAAAAGAGCCGTTACTGTTAGTCCCATCCTGAATGTGGAACCAGTTTTTTCCCATAATTTGTTTGTTGAATTTAACAACCTCACCCTTGATCCTGATCGATTTTCCGGCATAGGTACCTTTGTTGGCATACAAAGACGCTACGGAGATGCCTCCTTTTGCAGGGGTGATAGTTATCCCTGCCTTAGCAACTGCTGGCACTTTTCCCTGTGGAGTGGCTGTACCGGCAGATTTTTCTGTTGCCAAAATAGGTGTTGCGGTAAACCTTGAGACAAACCAAATGGATGGAAATGTTCTGTTCAGCTCTTTACTGGTGAAATTATTCATTTCAATATTCGGCTCGTAATAATAGGTTTTACCCGCTTCCACTTCCTGTTTTGCCGTGGCGATCCAGGTCTCTTTTCCTGCCTCAGAAACAAGAACGTAAGTGTAACTGGTCGATTGGATTACCTCTTTGGCATTAATCTTATGCACATTCGGAGCCAGGTTTTCAGTGGGTTTATTGCTTGTGTTGGTCTGGCACGATACTGTCATTATCAGAATAATGGCCAGAATTAGGAAAGAATTTAATCTCATTACAAATCGTATTTAAGTTTTTGAAATTGGGAATTTTTAATATTGCGCAAAAGTATTCATATTTTTAGAATTTAGTAAGAATTTAAAACAAAAACAGTTAATCAGACATATTCTAATATAAATTGCCAGGACCTCGGTTCTTTGGTAATAATTTATAGCTTTACACATCAAAACAGGACATATTGGGGTTGGTGAGCCGGGGTTGCTGTTTATAAGGTGATATGTATTTATAGTAGAAAACAAAATAGCAAGAATAATTAATGAGTGAACTGGATCAAAGATTAAAAGATAAGCTCGATCTGCTGGAAAAGTGGTTTGCAGAAAGAAAAGGATCAATTGTTGCATTCTCAGGGGGGGTCGATTCTTCCCTGGTCCTTTTTTTTGCCCGCAAATTTCAGGGGAGAGAAAATGCCATTGGTGTAATCTCAAATTCAGAAAGCCTGAAAAATAAAGATTTTAACCTGGCTAAAACATTTTGTGAGTTGTTTGATATCCAGCTTCATGTAATTAAAACGGAGGAACTGAGTGATGTGCGGTACAGTCAAAATCCGGTAAACCGGTGCTTTTATTGCAAAGATCACCTGTTTCAGGATCTTCAGCTACTAAAAGTACAATACCCCGGTTTTGATATATTGAGCGGAACCAACCACGATGACCTGGGTGATTACCGGCCCGGACTGGAGGCTGCCCAAAAAAACCAGGTAACCGCCCCGTTGGTGGACTGCGCAATAACCAAAGATGAAGTGAGGACAATGGCCAGGTATTTTAATCTGCCTAACTGGAACAAGCCTGCTAGTCCGTGTCTGAGTTCCCGGATTCCCTATAACCAGGCAGTAACGGAAAAGAAGCTCAGACAAATTGAGGCAGCCGAAGATATGCTGAATCGCTATGGTTTTGAAGATGTCCGTGTCCGTCATTTTGATACATTCGCGAAAATTGAAGTTCAGACTACCGATATTGATAAGTTATTGTCAGTTAAGGATATGGTGATTGCCCAAATGAAAGAAATTGGTTTTGCCAGGACAGAGATTGATCAGGAGGGTTTGGTGTCGGGAAAAATGAACCGGGTTTTGAACCCTCTGAATTTGAAAAAAAATTAGTCTATGAAGATTTTATATTACGATTGCTTTGCCGGAATCAGCGGCGATATGAATTTGGGTGCAATGATTGACCTTGGGGTAGACCCCGGGTTTTTAATTGGTGAACTTCAGAAATTAAATATTAAAGGTTTTCATCTGGAAATTTCGCCCGACAGCCGCAGAGGCATCACGGGCACTAAAGCCACTGTAGTCATTGAAGATCCGGATAATGAAAAACATCGTCATCTGCGGCATATTGAGGAGCTGATCAATCAAAGTACCCTTTCAGATCAGGTGAAAACCCTGTCCCTTAAAATTTTTGACCTCATTGCCGAGGCAGAGGCCAAGGTTCATCGGATTGACAAACAAAGAGTCCATTTTCATGAGGTTGGGGCGCTTGATTCCATTGCCGATATCGTAGGAGCTGCCATTTGTCTTGACTATCTGAAAGTGGATAAGGTAATCTCATCCCCAATTCAGCTTGGGGGCGGAACAGTAAAATGTGCCCACGGAATTATGCCCGTACCGGCTCCTGCTACCGCTGAAATTGTCCAGCATATTCCGGTTAAAACCGGTCTGGTTCAGCATGAGGCCACCACCCCGACAGGAGCTGCGATACTGGTGGCTGTCGCCGACGAATTTTCAGAACGAATCAATTTTCCGATTCACAAAATTGGCTATGGAATCGGGCAACGCGATATTTCGGAAGTACCCAATGTTCTTAGGGTATTTATTTCTGAAGAGTCTGTTAATTACGGTGAGGGTAAAGATGAGGTGGCATGGATGACCGAGTGCAATATAGATGATATGAATCCCGAATGGTATGATTTTCTTTTTCAGAAGCTACTCGGGGCAGGAGCCAGTGATGTGTTTCTAACTCCCATCATCATGAAAAAATCAAGACCTGCCAATACACTTTCTGTGCTATGTACCAGGGAGTTGCTCCCTGAAATAAAATCAATTATCTTCTTAAATACTACCTCCATAGGATTGAGGGAGTACCCGGTTACAAAAACGGTTCTTGACCGTTACGAACAGGAAATTGAAACAGAGTTAGGGAAAGTCCGCGTTAAATACAGTTCATTTCAGGGCAAGGTGATCAGGGTCAAACCCGAAATTGAGGATATAAAATTACTTGCCCTGCAACATAAACTCACGCTGAGCGAGGTTGAAAAAATCTTGTCTAAACGCTTTAACTAAATCAGGTGAGAATGGTCTGTGGAAAGATAATTATGTATGGAGTATTGGGTAATCGGGGAACTTTTGGTAAATTTTGCATCGATGTAAGAAACGGATAAATTGACTGGTCTGATTTTTCATAAATAAATTCCAAACGATATTTCCCAAGTCTGATTGGATGGGCATTTTATATCCGTTGAGTTTTTTACAGATCCCAATATCTGCAAGTTTACTAATCTGCTGAACTGCTTTAATGAAATCGGCTATCGATTTAAGTATTGTAAGACTATTGATTCCTTAATATTAGGTACTTATTTTGCTATAAAGTTAGCAAAATGCAAAATCATTTTGATCAGAAGAGGATGTTTTCTTAACCGATATAACCGTACTTGATACAATTGGGTATATTTGCCGGAGATAACGGAAAACCTTCTTTATTCTCCTTTACTTGGGTGTGTGTTTAACCGCATAGGGTGGAGTAAAAATTAATGTATGATCTTAAATCTTTGTTATGGATTATCGTGAAATCCTTGAAAAATATAAAGTTGGAGCAATAGAGCTTGAGGACGCATTGTCACAGCTTGCTGAGCCTGGCACTGAGGATATGGGATTTGCCAATATTGATACGGGCAGACTTCATCGGACGGGTATTCCCGAAGTGATTTACGGTTCGGGAAAAACAACCGAACAGGTAAAACAGATTGCGCAGAGGATGTACGAAAAGGGGATGAATATCCTTGCCACACGCGTAACCTCTGAGATGTACGAAGCGGTGAAAACAGTTGTCCCTGATGCTGTCTATAACTCATTAGCCCGGACGATCAGTTATAAGGATAAAGAGGAGATTACCGGAGATAACTATATTGTCATCGTGTCAGCGGGTACCTCAGACCTCCCAGTTGCCGAAGAGGCGGCTGTAACTGCCAGATTTCTCGATAATAAGGTGGTGACTGTTTACGATGTCGGTGTTGCAGGAATTCACCGTCTGTTTCATAAATGGGACACCATCCGGAATGCCCGGGTGATTATTGTTGTTGCCGGAATGGAAGGGGCACTTGCCAGCGTTGTTGGCGGATTGGTTGATAAACCGGTCATTGGAGTCCCCACCAGTATTGGGTATGGCGCCAGTTTTCAGGGCCTTTCTGCATTGCTTTCCATGTTAAACAGTTGTGCAAGTGGTGTTTCTGTGGTAAATATCGATAATGGATTTGGGGCTGCATGCCAGGCATCATTGATCAATAAATTGTAACAAAGTAAGTAACGAACGATTATTCTCCTCAGAACGGAATTTGTTGTCGGGTTAGAATTGAACGATCTTGTGGCTGATTTCCCAATTTAAATGAACATTAACCGGACTATTTCCGTTCCAGATCTTATCTGAATTTCAAAAATCAATATAATTTACAGTAAACATAAGATTTGTATTCTTTGGAGAACCAGGTGAATGCAAACATCATTTCTGAATAAATGAGCGAAAAATCAATAGCAGCCTTACCTGTTACGGACCTGGTTCAGACCACCAGGGAAAAATTATATGGTCTCGATTTTCTGAGAGCCCTGGCTATTATTATGGTACTTTTCTTCCATACCCTGGTACTCTTTCCACATCCTGACTGGTTAGCTTATGTTGCTAAATTTGGGTGGATAGGGGTAGACTTGTTCTTCGCTTTAAGCGGTTTTCTAATCGCTTCACAATTGTTTGCCAAAATCAGCGAAGACAAAAAGATCTCATTCATGGATTTTTTTATCAAACGGTTCTTCAGGATTGTACCAGCATATCTTGTCGTAGTTATGCTTTATTTAAGTTTTCCTCTGCTGCGTGAGCATGGAACTCCTGCTCCTTACTGGAAATTTCTGACTTTTACCCAGAATCTGGGGCTCGATCTGAGATCCCAGGGTGCCTTTTCTCATGCCTGGTCACTTTGTGTGGAGGAGCAATTTTATTTATTCTTTCCCGTAATCCTGATCGTCCTTGTTTATTTCAATGCCGTAAAAAAGGGATTTATTATCTTGCTAACATTATTTTTACTCGGTTTTGTTGCAAGACTCTATGCCTGGAATGTATTGGTTTTCCCATTTAACGGCACCAATCTTTTTGGGGTATACTGGCAGGAGTGGATTTATTATCCCACCTATGCCCGATTGGATGGGTTACTGGTGGGGATATTGATCGCAGGCATTTTCCAGTTCAGACCTAAATTAAAGGCCTGGCTGATACAATATGGCAATTGGATGCTGTTAGTCGGTCTGCTTGTTTTATCTTCCGCTTATGTCATCTGTTTGGATGAAAGATCCTTCAGTCTCTGCATGTATGGGTTTCCGCTGGTTGATATTGGTTGCGGCTTCTTAGTGTTGGGGGCAATAAGTCCTTCGAGTTTTATCTATAAATATAACTCCCCATTTTTTTCAACCATCGCCATGCTCTCATATTCGATTTATCTCATTCATAAAATAACGATTCATGTATCACAGGAACAGTTGTTTAAGCTTAGCATTCCCAAAGAGAGCAACCTAATGATGTTACTTAGCCTGTTCCTTACCGTTTTGGCGGCCTTTATGCTACATTACATAATTGAAAAACCGTTTATGAAATTCAGGGTTAAGTTGTTGAAACCCGTTTCATTAAAACAGCCACCGGCTTATATCGTGGAGGATTCAGAATCAGATAGTGATAAAATTTAATCTATTGTACTATCTAAGTAACGGCAATAATTTAATGTCGCAGCTGTATCCTTCTAAATGGCAGACAATCAATATGGAATGACATTGAAAATTGAACATTATTCATTGATAATTACTTAATGCCCTTATCGCCCTGTGGTACTGAAGGAGCGTATTATCAGTGCCCAAATGATATAGTATAGCCCGGGTACATTGTTTGCTTCAGATCCTGAACGGGTGATCATAGTTCCTGAAGTTTATTTTTACTATGTTGGTGCGGTATCAAAGCAGAATTTTATAGATGATTCGGAAGCATTGCTTCAATTGGCAGAAGGTAATATTTTTGCCTATCGACATTTGTTTGACCACCATTTTTCGGACTTGTGTAATTTTCTGCTGATCTATTTGCACCGCAAAGAGCTGTCGGAAGAGATAGCTCTCGACATTTTCACCTATGTATGGGAAAAAAGGGAAACCCTTCAGATCAGGGCAACTTTCAAATCATTCCTCTTTGCTGCTGCCAAAAACAAGGCGATAACCCTTTACCGGAAAGAGCACCAAAAAATATTTTCCCGGATAGGAACCGGCGATATTCCCATACCCGATATGATTGATGTTCAGTTTTTGATGGAGAATGATGAACTTCACGACCTGATAGAAAAGGCAATCCATAAACTTCCCGAAAAAAGCCGGCAGGTTTATCAAATGGCCTGGGAAGAGAACCTATCGTATAACGAAATTGCCTTGCAACTTGGATTAAGTTCCAAAACAGTCGAAAACCATATTGGAATAGCGCTGCGCAAATTAAGAGAATCGCTTAGACCATATTATAAACAAATATTTGTTTGGTGGGTCGTCCTCCGATTCCTTGAATAAATCCCTTCGATGAATGTAATAACCCCGGCAATTTTAGAAATCTGTCGGGCTTTGCCATTTTACCTAAAAAATCTTAAAATATATCCATTTCAGATTGGGGGTTATTTTCATCTCTTAAGACATATCATCGAAACACATTTTTTATGGAAACGATAAACACACCATGGGAAGCAATTGCTGCCCGGTTAAAAAATGAAGCTGATGCCGGTCAACTTCTGCAAATCGGGGAGTGGCTCGATTCTTCGCCTGAAAACCCGGTGATCCTCGAAGAGATCATCAGCACCTGGTCAATCACCAAACATAAGACTCAATTCTACGAACCGGATAATTCCTTTAACTGGGAGAAATTGATGGATCGTATCGGCCATTCCCATGGCCGGAAAATACTTTTGCCGAATTATTACCGATGGTTGGCTGCGGCATCGGTTATCGTGATGGTTTTTCTGACCGGACTTGGAGCCGGCGGATTTTTTAAGCCTTTGAACCATGTTTCATTGGTCAGAATAATTGCCCCGGAAGGGAGCAAAACACAAATTGTTTTGCCCGACAGCACCCGAGTGTGGCTTAATTCGGGCGCTGAACTGCAATATCCCGGTGATTTCACGGCCCTGAACCGACAGGTATCGATGAAAGGGGAATGTTTTTTTGCCGTAACCAAAGATCCAGATCATCCTTTTTTGGTTGATGGAAATAATGTTCGGGTAAAAGTTTACGGAACACGCTTTAATGTGAACGAAGATAAGTTTACCCATGGCACCGAAGTGACACTTATTTCAGGCAAAGTTGAGGTCTGCAATTTGAATGGACAACTTTTATCCAAACTAAATCCGGGAGAACAGCTGGTTTACAATAACGGAATAAGCAAGGTGCAGCTGACCCAAAATCCGGAAGCGATTACCTCCTGGATCAATAACATCCTGATATTTAATAATCAGCCTTTTGATGAAGTGATTCATTACCTCGAAAAATGGTATGGTGTGAACATCACACTCGACCGGACACTCAATTACAACAATAATTATACGTTCAAGGTAAAGACCGAAAGCTTGCGCGAGGTGCTTGAATTGGTTTCATTTATCACACCAATTGATTATCATATTCAAGGGGAAAAAGTATTCATTAAATACAAGCAACATATGAGAAAATAAAGGAAAACGGAATACAAAAAAACAGGAAGTTTGCGAGACTCCCTGTTAATAAAGTAGTTTATTGTTGAATCCGAATTTTTTATGCAAAGCGCTTCCTGATAAAAGAGTTGCATAAAAGAGTCAAAAACTAAATCATTCAAAAGTATGAAATTTTTAATTCACTTGTGGCGGCGAAATCCGGCTACTCAAAAAATTCTATTAACTATGCGGCTAACCCTACTATTGCTGGTTATTAGTGTTTTCAGTGCATTTTCAAACACTTATGCACAAAAAACCAAACTAGACATCAACGTACAAAACAGCAGTGTTAAGGATGTGCTCGACGCGATTGAAACGCAAAGCGAGTTTTTCTTTATGTATAACAACAAACAGGTGGATGTAGAGCGGAAAGTTGACCTCGACGCAAGATCTGCAACTGTTGATGTTGTGTTGCAAAAATTGTTTGCTGAAACAAACATTAACTACAAAATTGTAAACCGGCAAATTCTGCTTTTCCCGGCCAATACCATAAGTTCTGTGGCAGTTCAACAGGAAAAGAAGGTCACCGGAAAAGTGAGTGACAAATCCGGCGCGTCGATTCCCGGAGCCTCGGTGGTTGTAACAGGGACCACAACAGGTATAACCACGAATGCCGTTGGTGATTTCTCGTTGGTTGTCCCTGCCGGTAACAACTCTTTTAGTGTCTCCTTTATTGGGATGAAAACACAGGAAATTACCATTGACAACAATACCACCTTCAAAATTGTGCTCGAGGAACAATCATACGGAGTCAATGAGGTTGTTGTGACCGCCCTGGGTATTAAGAAAGAGGTCAGATCACTGACCTATAATGTGCAAAAGATTGATGCAAAAGAAATAACCGGCGTAGGTGACGGTACTTTTGTGAACAGTCTGGCCGGAAAGGTGGCCGGGGTAACCATTAACAGCTCTTCAGCCGGAACCGGCAGTTCATCGCGTGTTGTCATGCGCGGTATTAAATCTATCAACGGTAATATTAATGCTCTGTTTGTCGTCGATGGAATTCCAATGCCCAATAACATCCGTACATAGGCCACCGATATTTTTTCAGGGGCCGGTCAAACGGGGGATACAATTGCAAATATAAATCCGGAAGATATTGAGAGCATATCCATTCTTAGCGGTCCTTCAGCCGCGGCCCTTTACGGGAGCGCCGCAGCCAACGGAGTTGTAATGGTAACCACCAAGCGGGGTCAAAAAAATATGGTGGACATGACCTTAACCAACAGCACCACCTTTTCGAATCCGCTTCTTTTACCACGGTTCCAAAATACGTACGGACAGTCGGGTGTAGGCAGTTATTATAGCTGGGGGCTGAAACTGGTGACCCCATCCACGTATAAGCCGGCAGATTTTTTTCAATCAGGGGTGAATATAAATACAACACTCTCAATTTCAACAGGTACAGAAAAGAGTCAGACTTATTTTTCACTGGGAAATGTGACTGCAAGTGGTATTATTCCCAGTAATAACTTTGGCCGTTATAACTTCTCGGTGCGTAACACCTCACAGTATCTTGACGGCAAGATGACCCTTGATGTGGGGTTTATGGCAGGCCTGGTGAATGAGCAAAATATGGTTTCTCAAGGTCAATATTTTAATCCGTTGATTGCGGTCTACCTGTTTCCCGCCGGTGAAGATTTCAACAAGGTAAAAGCTTATGAACGGTATAATCCTACGCGTAACTTTAAGACCCAATACTGGCCAGCCCGGGCAAAGTAGGACCTAAGATGCATGGAGTAATAAGTGTCTATTATACAATGCCATATGACAGAAATGATGATATTCTGATATTTCTTCATCCATACGTGAACAATAAAAAACTCTCAAAAACTTTGAACCTGAGAATTCTAAATGCGAATAAACTAAATCCCAGGGGGGTGACGAACCCAAAGCACTGATTCCTGAAAACCGATCCGCACGATTCCTATGAACGGAATATCTGCTAATCTCCCTTATGAGGAAGTAACAGATCCGGCAATTGCTAACCCCAAAATTGTTGCAGGTATTTATAAAAGCCCTATTTTTACCAAAACCTTATTTACCATGTAAAAATCGACAACTTTAACGGAACCTAAATAACTACAACCTATGAATGCAATGCCTTTTGTCCTTGGTGCATTTGCTTTCTTTGCACTGGCCTATCGTTTTTACTACAGCTTTATTGCCGCAAAGGTTTTAATGCTGAATGACAATGAAGTAGCACCGTCCATTCGTCTTTTCGATAAAAATAATTATTATCCGATGCCCAAATGGATCGTTTTTGGGCATCACTTTGCAGCCATTGCAGGAGCAGGTCCTCTTGTCGGTCCGGTTTTAGCTGCCCAGTTTGGTTTTATGCCGGGATTTATCTGGATGCTTGTGGGAGCGGTAATGGCCGGCGGTGTTCACGACATGGTGATTCTGACGGCTTCAGTCCGGTATGACGGGAAGTCATTGGCAGAAATTGCCAAGGCGGAAATAAGTTCCTTTAGCGGCTCAATTACCTCTGTTGCTCTCCTGATTATTCTGATTATCGCACTTGCAGGCCTTGGAGTCGTGGTGATTAACGCACTTGCTGAAAGTTCGTGGGGAACTTTTACTATTGCGGCCACTATCCCGATCGCTGTTTTCATGGGATTGTGGATGTTTAAGTTTCGCAAAGGGAGAACCGTTGAAGGCACCGTTATCGGTGTTATCCTGTTATCACTTGCTGTAATCTATGGAAAGTATATTCCCGGTTCCCCTTATGAATCGTGGTTCACCTTCGACCATAAAACATTGACCATTTTATTGGCCGGATACGGTTTTTTGGCCTCAGTACTTCCGGTCTGGTTATTGCTCTCACCCAGAGATTATCTGAGCTCTATCATGAAGCTGACAGTTATCTTTATGCTGGCAGTTGGTATCATCATTGTAGCTCCTGAAATTAAAATGCCGTCATATACTCCCTTTATTTATGGCGGAGGACCGGTCATTCCCGGAACTCTTTTTCCGTATCTTTTTATTACCATTGCCTGCGGGGCTATCTCAGGATTTCATGCCCTGGTAAGTTCGGGAACGACCCCGAAAATGATTATGAAAGAGACCCATATTCAGCAAATTGCGGTAGGTTCAATGCTGGCTGAAGGAATGGTGAGTATCCTTGCGCTGATTGCCGCGACGAGTCTTTTTCCGCTTGACTATTTTCAGATTAATGTATCTCCTGAAAAATTCGCCCATATATTGCCTCAATTAAAAACTTTAGGGTTTACCCAGACGAATTTACTCTATTTGTCATCCCAGGTTGGGGAAGTGATCGCGGGCAGGCCTGGCGGTGCAGTCTCGCTGGCTGTGGGTATGGCGCAGGTTTTTTCAGCTATCCCCGGACTTTCGGGACTGATGTCGTACTGGTACCATTTTGCCATCATGTTTGAAGCCCTCTTTATTCTGACGACAATTGATGCACATACCAATATAGTACAGCTTATTACTATTTGATTTACTGTTAGTTACGTCTTATTTAGAATGATTATTAATTACTTATTAATGTTATTATTGTTTGACGTTAATGTCATAACAGAACTACCAAGTATAAGAGATACCAGCGAATAAATAACCGTGTCTGGAATATGAATACCATAGATAATACAGCCTAATATAATAGTAAATAGTAGTAAACAGTAAATAGATATAAAGCGTTTACTGCTGGTATCGTTTGAAGCATTCAATAAATCTAAAAAAAATTGTTTCATTTAATTACAGTAGAAACAGTAGATACTAAAATAGATTTAAAAAAAGATAATACTTCATATCCACCATAAACCAAAGTACCAATAATATAAACAATTAAAATAGTAAAAAATACAGCCGATATTTTAGGATTATTTTTAATAAATCTTACTTCAGTTAAACCAGTATTAACTTCATTATTTAATACATCAAATTTTTTATCTAATTCTTTAAATTCTGGTATTCTAGGACAACTAATATGATGATTATTTTCAGTTTCTACTACTTTATTTACTCTATCTTCAAGTTTAGTTACCCTACCATTAGTTCTAGTAGTTTGCTGTAATATATTATTAGATATTTCAGATTGAAGTATATGATTACTATCTATTTTATCTTCAATATTTTTCAATTTACTATCTAATAGTTGATTAAGTAAATCAATATCATTGCTTTTTATTGCCATTATTATTTATATATATTTACAAATACATTATATTTTTATTTAAGCCAAATAATTATAGTTTAATATTAAAGGTAATCCATTAGCGTTTAATGAGTGCCAAGTACTTCCATAATCGGTAGAATAATTTACATCAAAAGTATTACCAATAACATTAGTTGCAAAAAAAGATAATAAACCAGAAATAACTTGGTTAGTACTAGCTGGTACAGATATATCAGTAGAAGAAACCCAAGTAGTACTATTAGTTACGTTCATGATTCTAATCCTAAATGGTAAAAAAGATGATCCGTTATTATGTGCATAATAAGTGTAATTTAATTTAGTAGCTAAACTATTAACAGTTACATATTGAATATCAGCAGAAACAGGAACACCTTTAAGAGTTAAAGCATTTGAATCACTAGATATACCAATCCAAGTAGCACCACTATCAGAAGAATAAGAAGCAATAGCAGAAACAGAAACAGTAGTATCTGAATAAACTGTATTAGTCATAGCACTAGTACTACATTCAATATATTGGTTATTAGTTAAACTTTTGGTACTATATGCCATTAAAGTAGAACCTTCATATATTTCCAATTTAACTAAAGCATAATTAATTTGATTCTTGGTAGCACAAGCATAATAATAATACGTTGAACCATAAGTAATTATACCACCATTTGGAGCAAATATATTAACACCACCAGCAGCACCGTGACAATAACCTCTAAAATCACCTAATTGATAAGGAGCATAACCATTAGGTCTATTAGGAGATATTTGGTTAACGTGTGAAGAACTACATAAGCCAGATACATTATTAACCGTTTCACTTAATGTAGTCTTAACTAATGATATTGATATATCTGTTGCAGGTAATGCTACTAAAGCAAAACCATTTATTAACGGATCACCAGTACCATTAGTTAAACAGAAACTAAATGTACTAGATGAAGCTGGTGTTATATCAATTCTTGTAGTACTAACTTTAGTACCTGAACAATTGGTAGTATTATAAACATCTACATAGGTAAAATAACTTAACTCAACTAATGAACCAGAATCACAGAACATACTTGGATCTAATGAAATTGTATTGTTCATGATACAGTTTAATCTGTTACCAGCACCGTAATCCATAATACCAGATTTTAATATATATTTTCCTGTTGCGCTCATATTATTTTATTTAAATTGTTGCAAAAGCTGTAATATCTCCTTTTGCTTTTAATGCACCTGATTGACTTAATGTAGCTTCAAGTACACCTGAAGCATTTATAAATTGTAAATTATCACTTGAATCAACAGTTATAGACCATTTAACTACACCTGAAGAATTTCTAATTTTAAATACTGTTGCATTAATATTACCATTTGGTTTAATATTAAATTTTTCACCACCAGTTAAAGAATAAGCACTAGCAGAATGAGCAGCCAATATTTGTGTTGTATTAATAATTGTATCTGAAATTATACCTGTAATTGTAACTGTATTAGCTCCAATTGTAATAGAATCATTAATATTAAATGAAGTTAAAAATGTAGTACCTACACCAGTTACAGTATAACCAGATACAGCATTACTAACAGTACCTACACCAACAGTAGATAAGTTATTATTAATTGTACCCGTGAAGGTAGCACCAGTTAAATCTGCTTTTAAATTTAAAGCTGACTGTTGTACTGTACTAACAGGTTTATTAACATCAGATGTATTATCTACATTACCTAATCCTATTGAAGTTTTAGTTACACCACTAGTAGAACCTGTTGAACCACTAAATGAACTTAAATAACTGGAATTAATTTGTAATGTATTTCCAGATGATAATTGAAATTGTGCTGTATCATATAATAATGATATAGATGAACCAGAAGAATTAATAGATAAAGGAGCTGTAGCACTAATTGAAGTTAATACACCACCACTAACAGCAGATGTTAACCAAGCTATAACATCTTTTGAAGCTGAAATATTACCATTAACATATAAATCCCTATCTAATGTTAATAGTGTATCTGTTACAGTTACCCAAGATAGATCAACAGCATTAGAATTAATAATAGATGAAGAACTAACACCAGTAGTATAAGAACTATAGATTCTTCCGTTTCTTGGTGTTCTAGGTACAATTAAATAATCAGTTTTTAAATTCATTTAAATTAAAGTATTTGAATCATTATTTATTTCAGTTATAGTACAATTTATTATACTATTTTCATAAGATATTTTATAAGATGATAACATAAAGTATTTATCAGATAAATAAGTACTATTTTTTAAAATATTGATATTATTAAAACTATTGGATAATTCTAAAGAATTTAATGTATAATAACCAGCTTTAAAGTTAGATGATAAAGAATTTAATAAAAGATTTTCTATTATATCAGTAGTACCACCTCTTGACCAAGATTTAATAGGTTTAAATACAGTACCATTATTATATAATAGTTTACCTCTATCACTTATAGAACTTTCTGTACCACATATTAAACTAACTTTATCAGCTTCATTAGCATAATTAGAATCTAACATACCAATATATTCTACATCAGATTCAGGTATTACTGTACCATCAGGTTGAACAATATCAATACTTAAATTACCTAACCATAAACAAACATCAGAACGCGTTAAAGGTGTTGTACTACCATTAATATAATAGTTACTATAAAATTGAACTACTAAAACACCAGATAAATCTTCTGTAATTGGAATATATATACCATCATTACCATCATTACCCAAATTATCTACTGCATCAGCATCAGGAGCAATATAATGCGGGAATTCTGCATCATCTTTTCTTGAAATTCTTGGATAGAAAAAACTATCTGTTGTAGTCCATTTAAGACCATCATAACAATAATCACCTATTTTTATTTTCATAGTTAGTAAAATACTATTAATCATTAACCAATAATTCTGCCTTATTTTACCTTTAATCAATAAAGCAGAACCAGCAATAACTTTAAAATTACTACCAGTACCAAGTGAATCAGATTTAGGTAAAATTAAATAAGGTGTACCCTTAAATGATATAGATAATGTATTAGTTGTTAATCCTTGTAATATCATATGTATATTTTCAACACTTCCATATTTTATAGTAGAATCTACAGTAACATAGGTTGAACCATTCCAACGCCAGTGATAATTATCTGCTGTTGTTACATAAGTAGTACCATCAGCACCGTACGGGTGTGCAGCAATTAGAGCAGAATATGTAGCATAGGTTAAAACTGGATCAACAGCAGATAATGTACCTTCAGCTAAACCGTTCCAATACATATTTTGTGTTAATGTTCTATAATTTCTTCCAACAGCATAAGACCATAAACCAACAAAATAAAATTCAGAAGTAGCTATAACAGATGTTTTTTGTATTTCCTTTATCGGATAAGGTGAATAACTTACTGTTTGTTTATTCTTACCACCTGATATTTCTATTTCACTTCCAGTACCTCTATAACCAATTGAAGACATTTCAATAATATTACCTGTAACAGCTTCAGTACCAATATATGTATATGTTGAAGCAGTCATAGTATATTTTTGATAGGTATATGAACTATTAAATAAATTATTTATATCAGTTATTATTATATTACCTTTTTGTTGAGTTATAAAAGATCCGTAAGGTGCTAATATACCATCTAATACCTTACGTAATGTTTCAGGTTTACTATCTTCATTAATAAAATTAGCTGTATCTACATAAGTTTCTGATAATATAGTACTTCCAGTTTGACCACTAAAAGTAGTTGTTAAAGCTATTTTTAATTCTACAAATGGTAAAGCTACTTTTTGAAATATTATTTGAAGTATTTCAAGTTGTGATTTAATACCAGTAATAGCAGTACCATCACTATTAGTAAATAGTAATCTATCCATTAAGGAAAAACCATCATTACCAGTAAAAGAAACTACATAGTTGTTTAAATCTGAAAAAGTTTCCCTTTGCTGTTCACTATTTAAATAACCTATCCAATTGATATTACCATTATAATAATGTTTTATAATAATATTCTGTAAATCACTAATATATAAACCTGTTAGAAATTCCATATTATTTTTACAAACTATATTACAGTCACATCCTGTACCTCTAATAGTTTGAAATTTATTATCTATTCCAGCTAATTCAATTGAAAAAGATTCAGCAGCACCATAAACCTCTATAGGTGTAGTTGTACCAGTAACATTCTGCCATAATTCAACAGTATTATTAATAGTATTTAAATCTTTGAATGTATAATAGTATTTTTTTTGATAGCTCATTAACGTATATTTTTTAATCTATTGTTATGATTGTTTAAAACTCCTACAAGGTTATTACCTAATATTTTAAAATCTACTTTAAAAGCAGGAATATCACCAGAAGGTTTAGCACCATTAGCTAAAGCAAAAAGTGTTGATTGTTGATTTTTATTTAAAATCATTTCTCCCGAATTTACACGTACGTGAACGTTATCCCCTTCAAAAGCACTACCACCAACTATACCACCTGAAGCAAAACCCTTGGATTTACCACCTATTGAATTAGCTAAATTAGATACTATTCCACCCATAACCATTAAGCCAAAACCAGCAGCAATAGCTATATAAGGGTCTGAAAAAGCGTGTTTAAATGCTTCCATTGTAACAGCATAAGCCATAACAGCAGCACCCATTTGAGTTATAAATTCACCTAATGTAGAAAGAATAGATTTAAATAATTCACCAAAACCAGCACCTTTAACACCAGTAATAATATCAGCAAATGATTTAGCTAAATTACTTCCAAGTTTATTTATAGAAGATAGTGCTATAGAAGTTAGATTATCATTTAAAGCTTTTTCTTTTTTTAATTTAACATTAGATTCTTCATCATCACTTCTTTCTTTTTCTTTTACAAATTTCTTAGTTAATCTAGTATATTCATCTCTATATTCTTTATCAGTTAATAACTTTTTATCATACTGTAGTTTTAAATCATCTAATTCAAGTTGGTTAGATTTAGCTGTATTATCTCTTAACTCTTGTCTTAATTGTTTATCATTAATAGTACCAATTGAAAATTTATAGTTAATATCTTTTTTATCTTCACTATTATTATCTTTTTGAGCTGCTAATTGTCTTGTTCTTTCTTCAAGTTCTTCAGCATTTTTTATTTTCTCTTTCTTTATTTTAGTATCTGCATCTATTTCAGCTAATACTTTTGCAGCTAATATTTTTTGATCATTTTTAGCTTTAATAGCAGCTTCTTTAGCACTACCTTTTAATAAATTTATTTCAGCATTAGAAAGCATTTTAACACCGTTTACTTTCTGTATTTCTCCTTCTCTCCATTGGTCTACTTCAGCTAAAGCTAAATTAGTTTTTCCTACTGATAATGTTTTAGCTTGGTCTAATTGAATATTAGTCTGTATTTCTGTTAGTTTAGTTATTTTAATTGCATCAGATTCAGCTTGTTTTACATTCTTTTCAGCTAATAAATCTTTTCTATCACCATCTTTAGCAATTCTATTTTCTGCACTATTAACACCTTTAGTAGCTCTTTTAATAGAATCCCAATATTCAGTAGTAGATTGATTTGCAGCTATCCAACTAGCTGATATTTCTTTAACTTCATCAGGTTTTAGATTTTGTAATAATTTAACATACTCCTTAGTTTCATCCTTTGTATTTTTAATAATATTAAATAATTCTTTTTCTTTAGCTACTGTTGCTGGTGTATTAGTATCAGTAGTAGCTATCATACCTAAACCCATAGGGCTAGTAATAGCTCTATTATTCATTAGCTCATTATAATCATTTTGAACTTTAATAAACGCTTTAGCTTCTTCTTCTAGTTCTTTTGCATTACCAGTTTGACCAACAAATTTTTTAACACTCTCTTCACCTACACCAGCTTTTTCAGCAAATATTTTAGTTTGTTCATCAAATTTAGATTGTGATATTTCTTTTTGCTTTTCATATATCTCACCTTCTAACTTTATAATTTCTTTATTATATTTTATTACATCTTCTTTACTTTTACTTTGAGCTATTAATACTTTTAGATGAGCTATTTCAGTTTCTTTTTCTGATTTAAATATATTACTACCACGCTGTTTTTTTTCAAGCTGATCCATAAATTCACGGTATTCAGCACCAAGTTTAATAGCTTTTTCTAAACCTCCTAATAAATGGCTAAAATCCATATTAGCCAAAGATTGTTTAAATATATCAGTAGCAAAAGAAGCAGAAGTAGTAACAGCCTCCCATTTTTCAGAAGTTAGTATAGTACTTTCCATTGAACTTTTAAAAAGTTCTGATCCATAGGTAACAGCAGCTATACCAGCAGCAGCACCAACTAAAGTTTCATAGACATTTTTAAGAGATTTTACACTTTCATCTAATGAACTTTTAAATATGTCAGTTTTTTTACTAGCTGTATCTAATCCTTTAGTATAATCAGAAGCATCTAAACCCAAAAATGTTATTAAATTAAAACCTGCCATTATATAATAGTTTAATACAAATACAAGATTATACCAATAAAAAAAACCAGTAATATTACTGGTTTAAGTTATTTAACTAGATAAGCTATTTCAGCTTTTAATTCCTCACGTGTTTTAGTTGGTTTATCAAATACTATATCTTCTTTCTCTTTTTCCCAACTAAATAATAATAAATCTTGTGGACTTTTAAGTTTAGCTCCTGTACTAATAGCATTAATATAGGCTAACCATCTTGTTTTTTCCCAAACACTTTGGTCATTTAAATATAGATTATCAATAATACTATTACATTCAGGTATAGACATATCATCCCAAAAGTAGTTGCTAGAAACATTTGAATTAGTAACTATTCTTGAATAAATATCTATAATTTTTATTTCACTTTTTTTTTGTTAGTAGTACTAGATTCAGATACTTTTTCACTTTGAGATTCTAAATATTCTATGAATATTTTAAAAGATACTGGATTATCATCTAATAAATCTATAAATTGATCAAAATCAAAATTGAAAAAACTATTATTACTTTTAATAATACAATAGAATAGTAACAACATATCTGTCATACTATCATTGATTGAAGTAATTGATTTATTAGCTAATGTTTCAAATAGATTTAATGATCTAAAAGATTTTTTAATAGTATAATCAATACCATTAAATTTAACTGTAGTTGTAGGAATATTTATCATAACTGTTTTTTTATATATACACAAATACAGATATAATAAAAAAAGGTGTAGATAATTTAATACCTACACCTTTTTTAAAAATAATAATAAATTATTTTATTATTTCAATTAAATTTAAACCAGGTTCATTCCATACACCACCAGTATTATAACAATAAAAATCTAGTATTCCATCACCAGCAACAGTACCTGTAACAGTAGTATAAATTGTATTATTATTAGCTGTTTGAACTAGCGGAGTAACAGGAGTACCAGTATTAACTTGGTAATAACAACTTATTCTTTGACCTTCATAAATAGAATTATTTTCAGAACTAAAAATATTAACTGTATAAGTACCAGCATCTAAACCAGTAAATCTAATTAAACTTTTATTACCTATTACATTACTACCTAAAGGATATTCATAATATTTTAGTAATAAATCTGAATATATACCAGTATTACCAGTTAATACAGGATATAAACCAGAACTATCAGAAAAACATTTTATAGTTGTATCTGTTGGATAACCTGAAGGTTTAACAACAAATGTAGCTTTAACAGTACCATTAGTATTTTTTAATGGAAAATTATCATAACCTTCATAGTAATTATAACCCATAAAGTTAACTATATTACCATTATATGTAGAATATGTAGAAGAATTATAAGATTCAGCACCAAAAGATACAATAATTTTACTAGTACCAGCAGTAGTAGTAGAAGTTGTAGTTGATCCTGTTGTAGTTGTATGTCTAGTAGTTGAAGTAGTAGTTGTAGGAGCTATAGTACTAGTAGTTGTAGTTGTTCCACCAGTTATAGTAACTAAAGCAGCTAATCTAGTAGTATATGGTACAGCTAATTTACTATTAATCCGATTTACAAAAAATGTAGCATCTTGTTTATTTTCAATTATTGGATAAGCTTCAGCAATAGATAAATATTTCTCTGCCAATGTTAATAAATTAGTATTGTAATTTATATTAATTAATAACTCTGTATCAGTTGAACCAGTTGATAAACCATATTGTTCACCTGATATATCAGTTATCTCAGAAGCTGTAGTAGCTCCAGAAACTAATAAAGAAAATTCTTTAAAGTGTTGATTTGCATCATTATTAACAACTATATCAAATACAGCAGTATTACCAACTACTTTTTTTGTTATAGTGGTATTTTCTCTAATATATAAGTATTCATATAATTCATCTAGTGTAGGCATCCAAATAGAATCATTTCCACCAGCACCATAAGTATTATTAATATAATCCAATAGTGTTTTTAATCCGTCAAATTGAATAGCACCAGAACCAGCAATAATACTATGATGAAACCAATTAGATATAGGTACATTAGTTGAAGTAGCAGAACTATATAAGGTATCTACCATACCTTTTAAATCATTGGTAGATAAATTACCTGATTCTAGTAAAACCCTTTGTAGAGTTAATTTATATAGATCAATATTATTAAATAAATTAGGTGTAGGATAATCAACTTTATAAGACCCTTCAGTAGTACGTAACTTAATAAAGTCATAAACTTCAGCAGCATCTATATAAGTATCATCGCCATTTGGTCTAATCATTATAGAAGGATATATACCAATTTCACTATAAATCTTATTTTCATTATCTGGCATTGATTTATAAGCATTGGAATTATTGCCAATTTCGTGATTATATACACCACCGTAATAATCAGAAAAAGTTTGAAGTTCTGACCACCACATACCAGAAAGATATATATTATTATTTTCGTGTAAATCTACACTAGAATTATTATAAGTAAACCACGCGCTACCAAATCTAAAAGGTATAATATTTCCAGCTCCATCAGTAGAACCAACATAATTAGCAGCAGTAATTGCAGTTGTATAAGGTCTGCCATCATGAGTACATAGACCACTATAGGGATCAGATGATAAAGTAATAACTTTTCTTTTGTTTACATATCTTTGAAGAAAAGAATAGATACCTAATAAACCATCATCACCAGTATAAGTTAATACAAATTTTTTATTAAATTTTAAAGGTGGAATTGTTATATTAACATTTCCAACATTTGAAGGATTAGTAGGAGTTATTTTAACTCTAAATTTATTAACTGCTTTATCTACTATACCTACACCAGTACCAGAATCACCTTTATCTCCTTTATCTCCTTTAGCACCATTGAAATAATCTATACCAAATACAGGTGTATAACCATCAGTACCATTAAAATAATCTACACCAAATGTAGGTGTATAACCAGAAGCACCTGTATCTCCTTTAATACCATCTACAACCAAAAAAGGTGTAACAGTTTGTAAATATATCGTTTGTTGTTCGCTCATAATTAAATTGTAATTGAAGGTAATATAGTAAATTTATAAATAGGGTATTTAATAGCATTAATATCAGTAGTATTAAGACTTAATTGCCAATAATATTCACCAGATAAACCAATAGTACTATTACTTGGAATAGTTAAAATAATGTTATTATCTGCAATAATTAAACTACCATCAGTAGTAGTAAATTCTAAAATAGGTAATGATTCAGTATTAGCTTTAACATCTATTTTAGCTATATAACCTGATAAAGTAATACCAGAATATACTTCTATTAAAACGTTATATTGTGATCCTTCTCTAAATATTATATCTGCTTTCATTTATTTTAATACAAATACAGTATAAAAAAAATAATGGCTATCAAATAAATGATAACCATTATTAGCAAATTAAAAAAAAACAGAAAGAAAAAATTAGGCTAAAGTTAAGGCACCAGTACCCTCTAACTTAATTGAATAAGTTGCATTATCAATATCTGCATTCATATCTAAAGAAGTTATAATAGCAGAACCTGAAAAAACTTTTTTAGTTGCGTCTACTGTCCAACTAGGTGAACTACCAGTTTTAGAAGCAAAATATATACTAACTGGTGTTCTAGTTAACATTAAAACATAAATATCATCTATTGAATTTGTTGATCCTGATACTGTATAAGACATTAAACCATCCGTTGACATATTCCAATCCAAGTGACCAGGGAATTTTTCATTAAAAATACCACTATCTTTAGTTGTAGCATTAATTGCAGAAGTAGAAATAGATAATTTGGTTGTATTTGAAAAAGCAACAGGTAATTTTGTTGAACCTGATCCAACAAATAAAACCATATCACCACCGTAAATTAAATCTGTAGTAGAACTCATATTATTATATTGTATTAATTTTAGTTATTATTTAATACAAATACAGATTTAGTATAAAATTAACTATCTTGCTTCAGCTTTAAACGTATAAACCATTTTTTGAATATATATACCAGATTCATATATTTCATCTTGTGACATTAAACTAGTATTCTGGATATAATTACCCATTTGTTCACCTTGAATAGGTTGTAATGTATCATCTATTAAAGCACATATATCTAATGTTTCTTTATAATCTTCAGATAATACATATATGTTAAAGGTTACAGTATTAATACTTCTACCATCTTTAGTTACAGCTTGTTGTAAACTTCTTTCATACGTGATAAATGGTAAAGGTGTATCTATTGGTGCTACTATTGGATAAACTTTTAATCCTTTATCTGATAAATATTTATATACTACTTTTCCTATTTCTACCATTTTATTTTATGTTTTTCTTTGTGGCACTCTTTACATAATGCCATTAAATTTTTTTCATTAAAACCAATCCTTTTCATATCATCTTTATTTCTTCCTTCTGAAATATGCGTTATATGATGTACATCAATTGATAGATTTAATTTACATTCCTCACATATTGGATTATTTACTAAATAATTAATTCTTAATTTTCTCCATCTAGTTGTATTATAAACAACAGAATGAATAGTATTATTTTCTTTTGAATCATATAATCCTTTAGCTCTTTCTTCTTTTCTTTTATTTGGTATTAAATTAATAGTTGCCATTTTTATTTAAAATATCTTGCTACAGTTTTTTCAAATACATTTACTATTTCAGTGTTTAAAGTAGTTTGTGCTTCATCTCCTTTTTGTTCTACAGCATTAGTAAAAAACTTATTAGGTTTTATTACACCAGTATTATGTGTTGTTTTATCTGAAGCATAAAAACCAGCAGTACCTTTAGTATTACTTTTAGATGATGAAATTTTATAAAATCTATCTGCTGTACCATAGTTAAGAAATCTATATTTATATCCTTCTCTATGTTGCATACCAATCTTTATTCCTAATTTGGTTTTAGCTTGTTGCATCTTTAAACCTTCATCAAATTCAGAATAATTAGTAAGTGATTTATTTTTTTTAGTAGCATTAAAATTTGTTCTAGCTTGGTCTATAATTAATTTACCAGCTTTTCTAAAAGCACTGTTTAATACTCTTACTTGAATATTATCTTTTAATGCTAAAAACATTTCTTTCTGATCACCATCATTAAGAAGTTCTATTACATATTGTTTATTACTGCTATTTAATACCTTACCCATTATTAATCATTTATTAAATCACAATGAATATTTAAACTTTCTTTAAATCCTATTTCTTCTACTATATTAATTAAGTATTTTTTTCCTTTAAATTCTATTCTATTTTCAGTAGATATATTATTTCTGTAATATGTATTAAATATTATATATTGTTTAGGAAATACTTCGTGTGTGCTAATTTCTTGCATACCTTTACCATACTTAACACTACATTTTAATTTATTTATTATTGTAATCCAAGTAGTATTTTCTGCACCATATTCATTTACTGAAATAGATTTAGCTAATACATTTATTGAATATCTAAAATCTCCTATTATATTACTCATATTATTTAATTATATAATTTCTGTATGGATTAAGCAAAAATTGAAAAGTATAAGGTATTTCTATTCCTTGTGCAAAAGATACCATAGTTCTATTAATATAAAAATTTGCCATTAAAAAATATGTTGCCTGAATTATAGGTAATGGTATATCTTCAAGCTGAACTTCAAATAAATCATCATTTAAATAATTCTTTACAGCTTGTTCTGATACTGTTAATAATTGATTTATATAATTATCATCATCAGTAAAATCTACTTCTATTTTCAAATGGCTTTTAGCATCTATTAAATTAGTGTACATAACTTTTTTATACAAATACAGGTAAAAAAAAATACCTTCCAATATATGAAAGGTACTTTTTGAAAGTATATTAGATAAAATAAAATACTAATTAGGCAATAGTAGCTTTTCTTACAGCAGCACTATTTCTAACAACTACACCAGCTTCTTTAGCTACAGTTACAACTACTTGACCTTCTGCAAATTTAGAAGTATAATCTAGTTGAATTTCATACTCATTACCAAATTCTCCTAATGTTACGTGGGAAAGATCAGCAGCAACAACAGTACTACCAGTATAAAGATTGCTGAAGAACAAAGGAGTACCATCCCAAAGCTCACCAGCAAACTGTGAAGTTTTATTAGCTACAAACAAACTACCAGCAGTACCAATTAATACAGCTTTAGCTTTATAAAATTCAGCACGTGGCATAAGTAATGTTACATCACCATCTACTTGAGATACAAGTGAATCCATAGAAGCAGTAGTATAACCAGTTAAACCAGTTACAGCAGTAGCACTAGCTAAAGCAACATCAAAAATTTCTTTAGTAATTTTTCTATCTACAGCAACTGCCAATTTACTGATATAAGCCTGAATAGTCATATCATCAGCAACAGCTAATAATTCACGTGAAAAAGTTTCTGTAATTGTGAATCTGGTAGGCTGAAGCAATACAGTAGCAATAGTTTTATCATTGTCATAACGTGAACCTTCAGCTACTTTAGATGCAATTAGACCATTTACATAAGGCAATTTAACACTAGTAGTAAGATTTGGTAGTACTTCAATAGGCAAATTTTTGTAGAAAGATTTTAATCCTACATCAGAAATACCACCTAGTACCTGTACATTATCAATAGAAGTACTCAACTGTACACCACGAACTTTAAAGTTATTTATTTTATCATTATCCCTAACGATCCATTTTGAAAATTCATCCATTTTATTTTCTCGGTTATTAATTTTTGGTTTATTATTTTTTGCTTCAATTAAAGAATCTAAATTCCTAATTTCATTTTTTAGTTCTTCAAACGAAGTATTTTCTTCTACTGTTAATTCTCTTAGTTCTGTTTCTCCAACTGTTCTAAGATTAACTAATTCAGCTTCTTTTTCTCTTTTTTGTGAGATTAATTCATTTAATTCCATAAATATTATTATTTAATACAAATACCTATATTTTTTATTTTTAACTATATATTTTATTTGAACAAATTATCATAGTATTCTTTTAACTCTAACTTTCTAGCTTCTAATATTTGTTCATCTTTTACTCTTTGTGCTTCAGCTTCTTTTACTTCATTTTCAACAAATTCTTTTAAACCTCTTGCACTAACTGAAGTTGATTTGTAAGCTGGATTTACTACTATTGACATATCAGCAATATCATCTATTTTTTTAATTGTTCTTTGATATATATCACCTACTTTAAGCCAACTATCATTACCTTGTTTAACCATCATAGCAAAAGAACAAGAATCTAAATCACCACGTTTAACAGATTCTAATATATTATCACCATTTGGTGAACACGGAGCATCAAAATTGAAATCTACACCAAGTTCATTTATAGCTATATTTAATGTACCAGTTCCATATTTAGACCTAGCTAGTACACCACTTTTTTTATCATGCTGGTACAAAAATACTATATCACTTTTATTTATTAATTCAGGTGTTACAGCTTCAGGTAATATAGTTTCGTGAAATCTTAAACCATCTTCGCTTAATAGTTCTGATTGACTGTTAAAAACTATTGCAGTACCTGCTATTGTTCTACTTTCTTCTACAACATTTCCAGCATCATTACAAACACAAACACCATCGGGAGTACCACAACTACACTTTGATGTTTTTTCTATTGTAATTACCCTTAAATTGGAAGGAATAAACCTTATTTCTTTATTATTTTTCATATTTATTTATTAGTATTATTTTTATCTATTAATAGTTTATTATCAACACTATTATTTATGTTAACTATTGGATTATCTAACTGTTGCAGATTTGTACTAATCCAATGTTTATTACCATTAGGTGTAGGATAATTAGCATTAATTTTTGATCTAACTTCATTTACTGATAAAGCACCTATTTCAACTAATGATTTAAAATAATTAGATTGTGCTACACTATCTACACGTAATAATTCTGAAGTATCAAACTTTAATTTCTTAGTATTCCAATCAGGTTTAAAGTAAATTTTTCTAAAAAACTCTTGTTCTATCTTAGATATAATTGGTGCTATACAATTCGATAAATATTCTAATTGTAATTGCTCTGAAGTTGTCCAATTTGTTATATTAACTCCTACCATTGCTGGATTAATATTGAAGAATCTACAAATAGTTTCATTATTTAATTTACTACTTTCAAGGAATTTAGCATCTTTAGGAGATATAGAAATTTGCTGAAAGTCAAAACCAGAATCTAAAACAATAACTGAATTAGTTGATAGATTATTTATAGAAGAATTAAAAGATTCTTTAGCAGCATCAGCTTGTTTACCATTTATTTTATTACCGTCAACTGGTTTTAGTATTCCGTTAACCATCATACCACTTTGAGTAAAACTTCGTTGATAATTATCTAAAGCATTACCAATATTGATACTATTAAACATATATGATATAGTACTTTCACCTCTATAAAAAGTAGAACCATAATTCATTATGTGAATAATTTGACTTCTATCATATATTTCACCGCTTAAAGTATCCCTATATTGAATATTACCGTCTACAAACTCTGTTAGAATAGCATCCGAATAAAGTAAAGTAAGTTGTGTAGCTTCACCTGTTCTAGTATCTCTATTTATAATTATATAACTGTTACCCTTAAGTAACATTTGTGATATAATTGTTTTTTTAAATGTAAAAGCTGACATAAACGGATTTGGCTCAACATTAAATAGATAATATAGATTAGTTTTATCATCCAAATAGCTCCAATCTCCTATAATGTCGTATGGTAATAATGGCAAAGAAGCAATAGTATTAGATATTTGGTTAACTATAGAATATACTATACCCTGTTTCATTGCAGCAGCAGCAGAAGAATTTCCAAATACTGAAAATTTTAATGTACCTAGTACTGGATTAGATGAATTAGTTAAACCTCTTTCTTCAGTCTTATTTTTTGAAAAAAATCCCATATTTATTTTATTACAAATACAGGATTTGTATTAAATAAACTAATATACTTTATAACTGTAGTTAGGACTATCTAAGTAACCACCTAAACAGGTAATCATACTTATTACACCATCTATTTTATTATTATTAGTTTTTTTATTTAGATGTATTAATTCTTTATATTCTTTAACAATTACATTGCTAAACATCCAACGTGTTACTGGATTATATTCTATTTCAACTTGTTCACTTAATATTAAACGCGAAAATTCTTTAGCTGGTGAATTGAATTTAACATTAGTTTGAGCAAATGGTATCATATTTAACCCTTCATAACCTCCTTTAATAGCAAATTGGACTGCATTAGCTGGATCATAACTGATTTGTCTTATATTAAATTTTTCATAAATTGGTTTAATATCTTCAATTATATCAGAAAAATCAATAACATTACCATCTACCAACTTGATATATCCCTTATCTGCCCACATAGTATAGTTTTTATTATTGGCTATACTATTTTGGTTATTCTTTGGCAAATAATATCTATTAAAAAAGTAATATTTATCGGAAAAAAACATATACGTCGCTGCTAAAATATCTGATACTGCAGCTAAATCGACTCCGATAAACACTTCTTCACACTCATTAAATTTATCATCATCAATTGAAATGTTTTTATTCAATACTTTATCAACAAAATTAAGATCAATATATTGTTCATCAAAATTCTTAGCACCAAGCCATAAATTAAAATGTTTTACTTTAACAGAAAAAGCTTCAATAGGATTATTAATACTTTTTTTTATTTCTTCTATTATAGCATCTTCCCGAACCGAAACACCTAGATTTGGATTAGCTTTTGCTATGTTATTATAATCTGTATAATCATCTTCAGGGTCCAATGTATACAACAAACCCCATTGATTATCATCAATTATTTCACCAGATAATACTTTAATATTATATTCAACCAATGAATAACAAAAACTTTCTGAATCAAAACCAGCGGTAGTTGTACAAATGCAAAGAGGCTCTTTTCTAGATACTTGACCAGATTTTAAATTATTATATAAATTCCCATTTTTTGCTTCATGAATTTCGTCAACGACAATTGTTGAGGCATTATAGCCATCGATCTTCTTTGCGTCTGAGGATATAACCAGTAATTCATTATTCCTAAATTTAATATCATTATAATATCTTTTTATATACTTCTCTTTGGGGTCCAATTGAATACAATAATTATTAACCATCTTCCAATCTATTTTTTTTACTTGACGTAAAGAATTAGCAGCAATAATAATTTGTGCACCAGTATCAAATATTAAATGATAGATAGTTAAAGCAGTGATTAGCTGAGATTTACCGTTTTTCTTAGGAATTAATAGAAATACATTTTTAGTTTTTCTGGTATCAGTACTTCTATAATAAAACCCATAAATACCTGCTACAAACAAAGTTTGCCACGGGGTGAGAATAAACTTTAAATTAGATGATTCTTCTGATAAGTATAATTCATTGATAAAACTTATTACTTTATCTACTTCGGAATCTTTATAAATTAGATCAGAACGTTCTAAATAAGATAAAAATAGTTTACACGCTTGGATAATATATTTACAGGCTGGAATTTTACCATCTATTATATCATCAGCATATTTAATAGCTATTTGTTTATTTGTTACCACGTGTTGTATAATTTTTATTCACTTCAGCATATTTAATATCTTTAGTAGATATTTTTTTTGCTGATACTTCTGTATTTTTTTTAACTATTGCTTTTTTCATTTCTTAGTTACTTTAGATATAATGTTTAATAATTTAGATTCTTCTGTATTACTATTATCTTTTACTTTTGCGGGTACTTGACCAAATATAGCTAACTGTTTAAATATACTACCCGATAATTGAAACATAAGATAGCTTCTATTGGAGTTACCAGCTTCATATTCATCAACTAAGTTATTATATAGACACATTGAATTAGTTATCAATAATATTGTACTATCTGCTACTATATTTGAATCTTTTGCTACTTTTTTTAGTAACTTGGTATGTTTATTAACATCAAATTTTTCCATTATATAATTATTTTGTTGGTATATTTAGAATTAAAATCATTAATTAAATCTTTAATTCTAAATTCTAATTTAATATATTCTTCTTCTTTTTCCTTTAATATATTTTTTGTAAATTCTATATTAGATAAAATATATTTTAAATAGTTAATATTAAAACTTATTTTTTGATATTCTACTCTTTCGTCTTTATCTTCTAATTCTTTTATCAGTTCTTTCATTTTTTTAATTTATTAGTGTTATATTTTTGTTATTTACAAATACAATTATTTATTAAATTGTCTTATAAGGTAGGATCAGACAAACCCCAACCCATTAAAATCACACATATTTTTCAAAACGGGGGGGCGCAGGTATCGCAGAAAATCCGATTTTTCAAACTTGCCACGGGGCTTAACCTACTGAAGTAGTGATACATAGATATTATTAAATATTAATAGTATCATCTTCATCATCAGCGCAGGTAAGGATAGTGTTAAGCATTGCTATTACTTTAGCTTCAGCATATAGTTCTTTAATTGCTGTTTTATATCTTTCATCACTTGTATTGTTAATGAACATATCTATTAGTTGTATTAGATTGTTACCTTTATCTTCTGTTGTATTCATATACTTATTTATTAGTTTTATTTTTAGTTTTAAATCCAACTGTTTTAAATCCGTTTAAGTGACTGATATTCATATAGTGACTTTTCTTTATATTCATTCGTTGCATTACAAAATCAGAAAAACCTTCAGCGTTATAGTTATTATTAATTATCTATTCCTTTAACAGTTGAAGATATACACTATTATAACTATTGGCAATACTATTATCATTTATTTTCTCATCTATTTTAATATTAATTAAACGTACTATTTCATCTGCATTAAGATCATCATCATATTCTACTACATCATTGTCATTTAAATTAAAACTCATATCATACTTTAGATTAGAACGTGATTCATTAGACATTAACATATTGATCAAACAGTTCTTTATTGATATATATATTCTATTTGGTAATCCTTGTACCTTTGTTATGTCAATATAAGGTAATACTTTAATTAATATATGTATATGTAACTCCTGTTTGATATCTTCATAGTTATTCATTATATAATTGTTTCTGCTGAAGTTGTTTTGTTTAATAATTGAACTAACTTGTTTATCAATAATATGATAAAGATATTTATTATATATTTTGTCTTTTTCTTCTTTATTGTTGCTTATGGCATAGTTATAATATTGTGTTATATCATTTTGATTAAAATATTTCATTGTTTAATTGGTTAGCACTTCTATTTTTTATGTAGATCTGGTATTATCTATTTAAATATCTTTTGTATTATAGATAGAATTAAATAGATATTCTACTATAATATGGCAATAGTTATCTAATGAATCAAATATTACTTTAAAAACATATACCATACACCAAATAACAGCAAATATTACACCTAGTAACATTTTGAATACTTCTAATACTTTTAATAAAAACTTTTTCATAATTGTTATATTTTAATTTTAATTTTTGTTTTATATAGATAAATACTTAGCTGAATAGTAAAATCTATATTTCTATGTTAATAAATTGTTAATTAATTTTTTTGATTGAGTAATATAAGAATATGATAGATATTTCTTATTATTAATATTCATTTCTTTACATATATATTCAGGTAGATCAATAGTATTATACAATTGATTAGTTAAATAGTTAATGATGTGATTGATATATAATATATACTTTGGATTATCATAACTATTTCTTTTTAATTCCAATTCATAGATTATTTTGCCAATTTTTTTATCTATATCTAATTCTTCTATAGGTTCTACTTCATCAAAAAAAATATAATCTTTCATCCTTGTGTTATGTAATTCATTTTTAATATAATCAGTTTTCATCTGATTACTAAAGGATATATATAAAAGATTTTGAATTGCTTTAACTTTATCTAATTTAACTTTATCTAATATTTTTAATGATTTTATTAATAATTCCTGTCTGACATCATTATCATATAGGTAATATTTGTTCATTACTATGTGTATAATTCTGTTAATACTAGAGTATAATCTAGTATTGAATATTTCATTCCTTTTATTAATATCATTAGTTGATATATAATCGATTACTGCATTGGTATTATCTTTAGTCCATATCATAATCATAAACTTAATTCATCGACTATTAGCCAATCTTTATTTTTTTTATCATTAAAAGCCAGAAAACAAACTGATTTAGTACTATAATATGATTCACTATTATTACTCCTATACTCATTTTGTTCAATCATCCAATCTTTATTAATTATACGATTAGTAAGATCAAATATTAATATACCATTTGAAAAAAAGTTTATATACCAAAACTTTGAATCTGGTTCTAATTGGTGAAGTTTTATAAAGTAATCTAACTTAACTTTTTCGAGTATTGTACTACCTGATAAGTTATTTACAGTATATTTTTCACTACGTACTTTTATTTCTGCATAATTTTTTAAAACTGGATTGTTAAAACTCCTAAAACATACATCAAAATGATCAAACATATTTGGATTAAAATGAATATCAAAATTCTTTTTTGATAAATATTTTGTAAATAAATCTCTACCTATTTTTTCTTTTCTTTTTACTTCTTTGTCTATATTCATAACTTTTAATTTTTTAGTAATTTTTTATTTAATATACGTACTATAGAAAAAAGTAAAAGATATTATATTTAATAGATTTAACAAATATTTAATATTACATAACATTAAATTAATATTAACTGAATACTTTTTACGTAGTGTAGCTATTGCAACGTATAGATATATAGGTATATCTATTAACTAATTAAAGTATTACTTTAAGGTAAAATGATTATTGGTTAACATATACTTGAATTACTCCGTGTATGTACACGAAATATATAACTAATTGTATAATACCAGTGTTATACAATTGGATTAACTATTTAATTATTTTACCGTGTAATTAATTACTTTTTTTTTGTACTATTAATAGTTGTTGGGCGCAACCTTGGTCTAACTCCGTGAACAAAAAACCCTTATTGGAATATGATTACTCTAATTTATTATACAATACCTATTGTACTATTACCTATTGAGATATTTAGTACTTTAACTTTAAAATAGTATAATCTATTCATTTGAAATTATAAGTTAAAATATAGCTTTATACGTTACTAATTGAACTATTACAAATTGAAATATTATTAATTGAGATATTTTATTTTAAATTAATAATTGTTGTGAAATTAATTGAAGTGTAATAACTATACTACACTAATTACTATTTAAATTCCATTCTACTATTACTAATTGAGATTTAAGATACTTTAATTAAAAAGTAATACCAACTATTAACTTTTAATAATAGTTGAAAATATAGCTTTATATTGGTATTAAATTAAATTTATCAATTATTGTGAAATAATTAAAGTGTAATAAATATTTTACTAATTGAGATATTACCATAGTGAAATAAATATATCAATTGGAATCTTTTATCTGGTTAACTTCGTTAACTATTATTTTCTTTTAAAGTTTCACTTCGTTACACTCCAAAAGAAACAAAACCAAAAAAATCCCTTTAACTATATTATCTTTAGCTATATTATCTTACACTATATTATCTTTAATTATATTATCTTTAACTATATTATTCTTTAGCAAATTTTTAACCTATTCCAAAGGCTTATATTTCAATATGTTAAGGAGTTTAATCCCAATACGATTGTATTGCTCATACAATACAACTGTATGGGGATTGCAATACGATTGTATTGCTCATACAATACAACTGTATGGGGATTGCAATACAATCGTATTGCTCATACAATACAATTGTATTGGTATAGGTGTTACAATACAATTGTATTGCTATAGACTAAAGTATTCCAATACGGTTGTATTGGTACTATTAAATATATCAATTAGAAAAATAAAATCATCTATCTATTGTTTATATCAATTATATTATTTATGTTTGCAAAATCTAATTAGAATGATTCTAAATAAGGTGTTTTAATATTTAACAATTATTTAACATACCAATTTAGATTTTACTAATTGGTAATGTATTTATAGATAGTATACAGCCTAATTAACTGTATGAGCTGGTAGGAGTTCTTTGTTTATCCTACCAGCAATTTAAAACTAAAACAAATAAAAATGAGTGAAGTAAAAACAAAGAATTATGAACCCTATTAATGAATTAACATTTAAATTGTCACCAAGAGAAAAAACTAAAAGATTGAGTAGCACATTAAGTATCTCCAATACTATTTTATTTAGCAATGCTAAATATTTTTCTGGTGTTGAATTTGGTATTATCAGTTTATTATTGTTATATGAAAAAACACACGCTGAAAAAGAAAGTTTCTCTAATAATAAATATACCGTCAAAAAAATAGCAGCTTCTTTATCAATTACTGAAGATGGAGTAAGAAAAGCTTTAAAAAAATTAATAGCAAAAAATGTATTAATTATATCAGATGGTAATGCAATATTAAACTTTGATAATCTTAATATTCCAAAAAATATTACAATTGAAACACCTGATTATACAGTTACAACAACTGCACCAGTTGAATTTACTGCACCAACGGTAACTTCACCAATTATACCCAAATGTCAGACGGTTATTGAACAACCTGTAGTAGCTTCCAATCCTGTATCAATACCAGAACCAGTACCAGCAGTAATATCAGCACCTGTAGAAGTAGTAGAAGAAGTAATAGAAAAGGTAATAAATAACTTTGCTGAATCATTTGAAGCATTAAATAATGAAAAAACTCAAAGAGATATAGAAAATAAAGTAGCGGAAAATTTTAGTAAATATTTTGATTCATCTTGTGAACCAATAACCCAGAAAGAACCAGAACCTTATAAAGCACCAGAATGGCATAAACCTATTACAATTAAATTTAATAGTAAATTTATTAGTCAGTATGATGAAAAAAAGTTAATAGAATTTAATAATATATATCAATACTTTATTAATTTAAATGAATTTAATAAAACAATAACCAAAGAATTATTTGAAAAATTGTACTTTCTTAGTTATTATTGCAATAATGAATTTTGCCAAAGAAATATTAAAACTAATAAAGAATTTATTTATATGTCAGTTATTTCAAGTACAGAAAAAAATAATATATGTAATAATATTTCAATGAATCTTACTAATCTATTACCAAAGATTGAGAAAAATGAAAAGTTAATTAAAAAATATATATTACCTGAATTATTATTAGAAGCTTGTTAAATATTTTGAATATAATTGAAAATAATTAATAATTAGTAGTCTATTTTTGAAACAAAATAAAATATTTAACGTATATATAAATAAACAATTTAAAAATTAAAAAAATATGAAAACAAAAGAATTAACATTAGAAGAAAGAAGTTTAGCCTATTGGTTACGTGAAGCAAGAAAGTATACATTTACAAAAAATCGCTACTTTAATATTTGGATTGGTCTATGTGAAATAGGTTTTACAATTTATGTTCAAACTGATTCAGGTATACCAGATGTGTATCCTTATAAAACAAAAAATCAAAAAGGAAAAGATTTAGTTTATCATAAAATATTAAATCATAAATTAGATTATATTAAGTTTACCAATAATGATGTAAAAGAAATTATTAAAATATTAGATAAAAATTTTGATGATAAATATAAAGAAGTAGCATAAAATATTCTAAACCTACTTTTTAAGTAGGAGCAAAAAAAAAGATGTACCATTAATGATACATCTTTTTTAATTTAAGTTTTACGGTTAACTGGCTGTTAGTCGTAAGTTAGTAGGCTATTTATTCTGCTGGTTCTGGTGCTATAATATCCTGTAAATTCTTTTCATAAAATTCAATGTTTTTTAGAATCTGTTTAAAATATTCCAACTGTAATTTATCTACAGCAGAATTACCACCTAATATATCTTGTGCTATTTTAAACCAATTGTTAACCAATGAAGTTTTTAATAATGGTAAAATAACTGGTAAAGCTTCAGGTTTAAAAATTAAATCTAAAAACTTTTCAGCAGTTACTGCTGGTTTACTACTTACTATATTTTCTTCATTTTCTTTTTGTTTCTTCTTAGATACATATTCACCAGCTTTTTTTAATTCTAAAGTTTTTGCTCTAGTTGCTTCAGCTTTAGCTTTTCTTGCATCCATAAAAGCCACTTCATCAGGTGTACCAGTTTCACGTGTCCAACCTTTGGAAGGTTTAAAAGTAAATTTTTCTTCAGTTGCCATAATTTCAATTTTTAAATGTTACAATTAATAACTAATTTCAATGCTACAAATGTACTATTTTAATAACTATAATATTCACCACGCAACAAATAAAATTTGTCGTGAACACTACAATAAATGGTTAAATTAACATACACATACAATTCCAGTTTATAAATAGTGTTTTGTTTTCTTAATGTAAATCTGTTAACAAAATTATCTTTTTCATAAATTTCCGTTCCATCTTCTTCAGTATAAGTTATTTCATCACCAGTAAGTTCTTCATAAGGAATACTATTTATAACTACTTTATCAATTATCTTTTTTAGTATTGGTATATCAGCACCTTTTTCTTTCCAGTTAGCTATTATTTCAGATATATTTAATTTGTTATTAATAATGGCCTGAATACTTGTTATTTCTGCTTCAATAGCTTTTACTTTTGATTCTGTTATTCTTATTTCATTCCTAAGAGGTGTTACTAATTCAATAAATTTAGCTTTAGATAATTCATCTTCAGCTCTCATTTCAATATAGTTATTCTCCTTTTTAACCAATTTATTCAAATAGTTGGTATAATCATTAACATCAATAATTAACTTATCTATTTTAATTTGATAATTAGATACATTAGTATTCTTTGTAATAAGATTTGGAAATTTATTAATTATAATATCTGTAATTATTGTTTCAATCCTTTGTACTGATATACCTACATTTCCACAAGGAGTATTTAAATTTATTGTACTGCCACAGCAATAGTAACTAGTTTTAGCTTTATATTGAGGAAAATAATATTTACCGCATACACCACATACTATTTTCCTGTTATTTAGTAAATAGGTATGTTTAAGTTTACCACCTCCCATACTAGCACGACTTTTTAATTTATTTTGAACTTCTTTAAATGTTTCTTTAGAAATAATTGCTGGACATTCATATATTTCATCTTTAAATTTACGTACACCAGAATATAAAGGATTTATTAAAATCCCGTAAATACTGGAATTAGTCCATCTTTTTAATTTTCTTGGAATAAATTTCTTTGTATTCAAATAACGTGCTATCTGAATAGTACTATTATTATCAATATTCAATTTAAATATAGTTTTAATAACTTCAGATTCTTCTTGGTGTATTGTCATAGTCTTATTTTCTTTTGAAACTGTAGAATAACCATAAGGTAATACACCGCCACCTACGTGACCTTTTGAAGCAGCATTTGATAAAGCTGATTTAATTCGGTAACTTAATGTATTTAATTCACGTACATCAATAGAAGATATAATAGTTAATAACATCATAGTATCAGTATCTACTGTACCATCTTCTTTTAATGTTTTTTTACCGTCCTTTAGGAATATAGAACATATTTTTAAACTATTCATTTTGTTCAAAAAATTTAATACTAGTTCTGTATCTCGGTGTAATCTAGATAATTCAGAAAATATAATATACTTAATTGAATCAGTATTATTTTCTACATATGATATTAAATTTTTCAATTCTGGTTTAGTCCTGATTGTACCACCTATTTTATCGTCAAAGGTTTTAACCAGATGAATATTTTCCTTACTACAGTAAGCAGTAATATCTGCTACCTGTCTATCCGTCTTTTGTCTGTCCTTGGTGCTAACACGCTGATAACTAACTGCTTTAAGTGCTTCCATCATTTCAATTATTAATTGTTATGATGCAAATATACATTAAAATAGCTGTTCTATACTCAAAGGTGTATCAATCGATGCCGGCACCCGGATTGCCCGCTTTATTTTACAGGAAGCCCTGGGAAAGGTCTATACCCCATTTGCAAGAGCCAACTGGCTAATTGGTAATCTGATCACAAGTCTGATGGTTGTATTTGCCTGGGGATATTTTATATATACCGGCACCGTCTCCACCATCTGGCCGATGTTTGGTGTTGCAAATCAGCTGCTGGCAACCCTCGCCCTGGCAATCGGAACATCATTCCTGATTAACCATGGTAAGCGTAAATACATTTGGATTACCGTATTGCCGATGTCCTTTGTGGGTGTAACAACTATCGCCGGCGGTGTTTTGAATATGATTAATATTTATATTCCCCAAATCAGCGTCCTGAGCACACGGGTTCAGGGAATGGTAAATACCTCCCTTACTGCGGTCATCCTGATTTGTGTAATGCTCATTATCACCGAGGCCGCAAAGAAATGGTTTCAGACTGCGAAATGATTTATTATTGGATGTTATATTTATTTGGTTTCATCGTGTTTCTGAATCACCCCGAACATTGCCCTGAAACAATTGGATTGGGTGTTTTGCCCGGCCCTGGTGTCGGATTTCCGGCCATAAAACTCATCCATAAACTGGCCGGTGCCTGACCATACCGTCTGCATCATCCCCTGAAAACGATTTTTCATCACCGGCGTTACAGATGCTCTGATACGATACATATCTTCAGTTTGCTTAACTGCATTTTCCGGGATGCGCCAGGGACAGGTAATTACACGAAGTCCCTTGGTTGCGAAATAAACCGGAGTCTGATCTGGGCGTTCATAATGCCAGTCGCAAATTATTATATCTTTATATATCAGATCGATGGCACGGTATGTATTGTTCATACTTGCCTCCCACATCCCCATTCCCGTAGTTTTCCCATCAATAAGCCGGTCACCCCAGATCCAGAGCTGACGGTTTTTTTGCGCCAGATGATCTCTGATCAGGTTTACCTCGCCGGCAAACAGTTCAGCCTTGTCTCTCCCTGAGCAACGGGGACATTGTTCCTCTCCAATATAAAAGACCTCGTCCATTCCTGCATGAAATGCGTCAGCTTCAAAAGCCTCACAAATTTCATCAACTAATGCAAAAACAATTGGATGCAAATCGGGATGTAACGGGCAATAGCTTTTACAATATAATCCGTCAGAATTGGGCCACTTGTAATTTTGGGGCATTTTTACCTTTGGCGTTTCGTCGAACTGAGGATAAACGCGCAACAGATTTGTGACTGTTGATGCCCATGACTGGTGTCCAAGCAGGTTGATCTGCGGAATAATCCGGATTTGATTTTTCCGGCATACCTCCACTAACTTTTTAACTTCAACTTTGGATAAGGCCGAAGAATCGCTCAACTCAGGATGACTCTCAAATTGAAAGTTGAAATCGATTCTCAGCACCAAGGTATTTACTTTTCTGGTAGCCAGTTCATCAGAAATAAAACGGGTGAATGCGTCGACCTCTGCCGGATGTGGAGCTCCAATGCAAAAGCCCCTGACTGGCAGCGTATCTTGGGCGGTTCCATTGCCGATATTCAGAAAGAATAAGTATACAGTAGCGTATACAAACAGCTTAGCCATGATTATGGGATTATTGTAAAAATTATAAAGTAAAGTTCGCAAAAAAATCAATGAAAACTACGTTTATTAAAAGAGTATCTGAAATTGGTTATATTTGACGGCAGTTTACCGGGTGAATTACATGAAATGGTTTTTCAAATAACATTTTAACTATGAAAACCCCTGAAATTCCAAAAGACGAGTTACAAAGGTTAAGTGCTTTAAGGGCATTTTCCATATTGGATACCCTGGCGGAACAAGAATATGACGATATTACCTACCTTGCTTCTCAAATATGCGGGACCCCCATTTCGCTGATTAGCCTGGTGGATGATAGGAGACAATGGTTTAAATCCCATCACGGAATTGAGGCTACTGAGACACCCAAGGAATTGGCATTTTGTGCCCATGCGATTAACGACAAAAACAACCTGTTTATAATTCCTGATTCAAGAAAGGATGAAAGGTTTTATGACAATCCATTGGTTACAGGCGATCCTCATGTTATTTTTTATGCCGGTATTCCATTGAAGACCAAGGATGGCTTTGCCTTAGGAACCCTTTGCGTTATCGATAACCAGCCAAACTCGCTTGACGAATTTCAGATAAGGGCATTAAAAGCCTTATCTAATCAGATCATTGCTTTATTGGAATTAAGGAAGAAGACTCATGAATCGGAGTTCAGAGCCAAAGAGATGGAAGCCCAAAATGTTGTTTTGAAAAAATTTGCCGGTACAGCAGCGCATGATATCAAATCGCCGCTTGCAACCATTGTTATGGTAGCTGACCTATTCAGTCACCAATATGTTGATAAGCTGGATGCCCAGGGAATGGAATTTCTTGAAATGATTAATTCATCGGCCCTAAAGCTGACGAATTTCATCGATGGAATCCTCGAATACAGTCAAAATTCCTGGCTGTTAGGCGAAGATAAAGAATCAGTTAATATTCAGGAGTCCGTAAATGAACTGATTCAGCTAATCGATCCAATGGGGAAAGTGAGGTTTACTTTCAATTCCCAATCTGAATCAACGATATACACCAATAAAGTGGCCTTGGATCAGATATTTCTTAACCTGTTGGTCAACGCCATTAAATATAACGATAAGGGAGAGGTCCAAATTTCAATCCTGGTTGAAGATCTTCGGGAATTTGTAAAATTTAATATCATCGATAACGGACCTGGCATTGCCAAAGAGGACCAGCAGCGGATATTCCAGATTTTTGAGACAACGACAAACACCGATAAATCGGGTGTCAAAGGTACCGGAATCGGGTTGGCTACCGTTATTTCACTGGTGGAGGGATTGGGTGGAACTATCACCTTATCTTCAGTAATCGGTCAGGGATCGAACTTCGAATTTACGATTCGGAAATAGCCTGGTTTCGGGGATTGTATGTAAGATAATCAATAGATTATGGTGTTTTTGCCTTCAGAAGTTTAAAATTTGGAAGATCTACCTCATCTTTGGGATGATAACTTTTATTGGCGTATCTTTCAGTAAATCAACCAATAATTGAGGATTTGTTTCGCCGTAATGGTAAGGGTATAAAATTGCCGGCATAAAACTTTTTGCCCCGTCGGCTACCATTTGAGGAGTCATGGTATAGGGGAGGTTCATCGGAAGAAACGCAATGTCGATATTTTTAAGATTTCCCATTTCAGGTATATTTTCCGTATCACCTGCTATATAAATCCTTTTTCCTCCATAACTGATCACGTACCCGTTACCATTTCCCCCGGAGTGAAAGGGGAGACCATCGGGCCGCTTATGGATCAGGTTATAAGCGGGTACTGCTTCGACTCCCCAATCTCCAAAGGTTGTGTGCTCCCCGTTCAGAAGCACGATTCCATTGTCAATTAATTCCTTGCAGCTTTTGCTTAAGATAATTTTAGTCTGAAGAGTTGAAATCATTGAAATCGCCTTTTTATCAAGGTGATCAAAATGGTCGTGAGTTAGAAGGATCAGGTTCGCCTTGGGGAGTTTTGAGAAATCGGCTTCACGCGATACCGGATCAATATGGATAACCTGGTTACCTGCCCCGATCATCAACGTTCCATGGCCAATAAATGTAATCTTAAGCGAACCCTTTGATGTTTCGAAAGTATCTGTTTCAAAGTTCTTTACCGGATTTGTTTGTGCGCCACCAATTAACCCGGCAAAAAGGATGATCAAAATGGATAGGGTTGCCTTCATAATCTTTAAATTACGGGTTGATTCTCAGGAATATAACCATAAATTTAATCAAATCCGAATAAAATTACACGCTTTTCACGTTTAATTTTGCACGTTGAATTTTAAATTTGCTTTCCAGTCCGCTCTGAACTTGCAGATAAACTATTGTCTGACAATAGTTTCCATTACTTCTTTCTGCTCTTCCAGCACCTCCAGGTAGCGGATCTGAGCCTTGGTCCTTACCCGGTTATGTCCAGGATATTCTGTTTTATAATAAAGATCACCATTCAGGTAATCGGTCAGAAAACGCATTCCTTGTTCCCATGCCATATACCGGCACGAAAAAGGGAGGAGATCAATCTCTGTTGGGGTCAGGAAAGTTGTTGCTTCTGAAAGATATCCCCGGGCAAAGGCCTCATAAATTTCCTTGTTGAATGCTATTTTTGTAAGGTCAGGTTCATCTTCCGGTGCTTTGTTTCCCAGTGTTCGTATCGCATCCCCAAAATCGTAAAGGGCCGAACCCGGCATAACCGTGTCAAGATCAATGATGCAGAGGGTATTGTTGTCCTGGTCGAAAAGAATGTTGTTGATCTTTGTGTCATTATGGGTGATCCGCAATGGAATGGTTTTGTTATCGAGTCCCCGTTGAATGGCAGTCATTTCGAGGGATCTGTCCAGTATTTTATCGATAAGCAGCCTGCTCTCTTCCACTCTTCCGGCGGCATCTTCTGAAATCGCTGAATTAAAGTCATTTAAACGGGATATCCCGTTATGAAAATTGGGAATTGTTTCGATGAGTTTATCGCCGGGAAGGCCGGCGAGCTGTTTTTGAAAATGGCCAAAAGCACGGGCAGCAGCATATGCCTGTTCCGGTTTTTGGATGTTCTCAACTACCCGGCAGTCTGCAATAAACAGGAATAGCGTCCAGAAATTCCCCTCTTCGTCATTGACATACATTTGTCCCTCTTTTGATGGAAAGTAGGTCATCACCTTCCGTTCAACCTCCTTTTCTCCTGCCTGGATGAGCAGATTCCGGATATGGTTGGTCGCAAGAACGATATTTCCCATCATGCCGGGTACATTCCTGAAAATTTTGTGATTTTTACGCTGAAGCATATAATCGGGGGCCTCAGCCGGAGAGGTAGTAACCAGATAGGTATCGTTGATATGACCCGTACCGAACAATGCTATACTTTTGACCGTTAAATCAATTGCAAACTTATCGACTAATTCAGAAAGTTTCGGAATGCTCATTATTAAAATATAAAATTTGTGAATCATGCGGATGTCTCAATCCGGAAAAACTTCATTCGACAGCCGCGAAGGTTTTTTACTGACCGTTTTTTTTGTCATCGATGGATCGTGTGCCAGTCCCGGAACTCTTTGAGGTACTTATTCCCAAAGTTTTTCAGGATACTGACCCGATTCAATAAGCTCATTAATCCGTTGTTGCACAAAGGGTTTGTCTTCCCTGTAGGTGACTCCAAACCAGGGGGAATTACATTGCAGAACCTTTGTCCTGATATTTCCTTTGACAATATTATCGTTGATTAACAGTGGGATAAAATATTCTGATTTTAGCTCGTTGCCATGGTCAGTCAGAAATTCCTTAAACCCCTCGTTGAGGTATTTGAAGACATTGGGTTTGAGGCCCCAGAAATTCATGGAAACAGGGGTATCCTCATCAAGTTTGAACCGCTGATCCTCTTCGTAATAATGGATGCCATCATCATCGCGTTTGATTTTGGTCCGCTCCACAACGGTGGTAAGATTCCCCTCTTCGTCTGTCTGGCATACTCCGCGCGAAACGGTGCCAAATTCGGAAAGGGTGTTTGCGACATTATAGCCAACCATCGCATACTGATTATCGTCGGTTGAGGAGGTAAGAAAATCGGCCATCACCTGGTAGGCTCTGGTCCCGTAAAAATCATCCGCATTGATAACTGCCATAGGTTCCCTGACCGCTGATTCTGCCATCAGCGAGGCATGTGCAGTGCCCCATGGTTTCTCTCTTTCGGGGTTGACTACTGATCCGGCCGGGATCTTATCAAGCGACTGGTATACATATCCAACTTCAATTCTCCCTTTCAGATTGGGTTCAAAACGTGCCTTGAATTCCGCTGCAAAATCGGCTCGGATCACAAATATTACTTTCCCAAAACCGGCGCGTATCGCGTCGTAGAGCGAATAATCGATAATGGCTTCACCATTGGGACCAATTTCATCAAGTTGCTTAAGTCCGCCATAGCGACTGCCCATACCGGCAGCGAGAATAACCAGGGTAGGTTTCATAATGTACGTTTTTTGTCAGAAATTAATTATATCTGAAATTTAAAGGCAGACAAAAATATTTAAATTTACAGTTTATACAAATAAATTTATAATCAAAGGGCTTACCTGAAACGGAAAGGCCTTTGATTTGTATATTTATACATTCAGTATTTCGAAATGTATATAAATTAATTTCATTCTATTTCTATTTATTCATGCTCCTTGTACCATCCGGAGTACATGTGATAATTATTGGCTATCCTGTTGATTTCTCCTTCGAGCAGGGCAGGACTCATATCTTTGATTTTTTTTGCGGGCGAGCCGGCATAAACAGCGCCTGATTCGACCACAGTTCCCTTGGTGACTACGGCGCCAGCTGCGATAATTGAATCACTGTGAATGATTACATCATCCAGGATTACCGAATTAATGCCGATTAATACATTGTCGTGGATCGTACAGCCGTGAACGACAGCTCCATGGGCTATGGTGACATTATTCCCTATTGTGGTTGGTGATTTTAAATAGGTTGCGTGGATAACTGCATTATCCTGAATGTTGACGTTGTTGCCGATTTTGATAAAGTGAACGTCACCACGCAGCACTGCCCCAAACCAGATACTGCAGTTATCCCCAATGCTGGTATCCCCGATGATCACGGCAGTTTCGGCAAGCCAGCAATTCTCGCCAAAAACAGGTGTTTTTCCGCGAAGTGATTTTATAATAGCCATTCGATTAAAATTGTTTAAATTTGTACTCCAAAAATAGTATCTCCAAAATTAGTAATATACACTCAATATTGTAGGATAAACACACGTATAAATTATTATTAAATTTTTATGATAGGTACAAAAATCATTGAACTGGAAGAGGTAGCAATCCGGTTTTCGGGCGACTCCGGAGATGGAATGCAGCTGACCGGAGCACTTTTTTCAGATACTTCGGCATTATTTGGGAACGACATCTCCACCTTTCCCGATTATCCTTCAGAAATCAGGGCGCCCCAGGGGACCATTGGAGGAATTTCCGGATTTCAGGTTCAGTTCGGAAAGGGGAAAATTACTACTCCGGGCGATTTTGCCCACGTTTTGGTGGCTATGAATCCGGCTGCGGTAAAGGCAAACGCAAATTTTATCAGGCCTGGCGGGACAATCTTCTACGATGTTGACAGTTTTACCCAGAAAAATTTCGACAAGGCAAAGTTAAAAACAACTGATCCGTTCGAAGAATGTAACCTTCAGGACTATTTTAAAGTGGCCGTGCCGATTACGAGCATGACCCGGGAAGCTTTAAAAGATCTGGATATTGACAACAAGAGTATTCTGCGGAGTAAGAATATGTTTGCATTAGGGCTGATTTGCTTGGTTTTCAGCAGGCCACTCGATTATATAGAGAAATTTATCAAACGAAAATTTGCCAAGAGTCCGGTTGTTGTTGAGACAAACCTCCGGGTTTTGCATGCCGGATGGAATTACGGCCTAACTCTTGAGCATCTGACACCGCGTTATATAGTTCATCCCGCAGAAATTGAAAAAGGGACTTACCGCAATATCAACGGAAATCTTGCAACGGCATGGGGTTTGCTGGCCGCTTCCAAGAAGGCAGGTCTCGATCTGTTTATCGGTTCCTATCCTATCACTCCGGCAACGGAGATTCTCCAGGCGCTTGCTGACCGAAAGGATCTTGGCGTAAAAAGTTTCCAGGCGGAAGATGAAATTGCCGGTATTTGTACCGCAATCGGAGCCTCCTTTGCCGGGAAATTGGCCGTCACAACCACCTCTGGTCCCGGGTTTGCATTAAAATCCGAGGCATTGGGTCTGAGTGTTATGGCCGAACTGCCGCTTGTTGTGGTTAATGTTCAACGCGGCGGACCCTCTACCGGTCTTCCGACAAAAACAGAGCAATCGGACCTGCTTCAGACGTTATACGGTCGTAACGGGGAGAGCCCCCTGGTGGTGATTGCCGCATCAACCCCTTCAGACTGTTTTCATTATGCTTTTACAGCTGCCAAAATAGCGCTGGAACGGATGGTACCCGTGGTTCTTTTAACTGACGGATTTTTAGGAAACGGTTCAGAACCTTGGAAAATCCCCGCGTTCAGCGAATTGGCGTCTATTACACCCCGGATTGCAACTGATCCAGCCACATTCAAACCCTATTCACGGGATGGTAAAACCCTGGCCAGGGAATGGGCTTTCCCGGGCATGGATGGTTACCAGCACCGGATCGGAGGACTTGAGAAAGATGATGCAGGAAATGTAAGCCACGACCCGGCAAATCATCAGCGGATGACAGATATCCGCGAAGCAAAAGTAAACCGGGTGGTTGAAATGATTCCCGATATTGAAGTAATTGGTGATCAACAGGGTGATCTTTTAGTCGTTGGCTGGGGCGGCACTTTCGGTTATCTGGATGGCGCGGTTCGTGACCTGCAGGAGAAAGGGATAAAAGTCGGACTGGCCCATTTTAACTACATTAAACCACTCCCTGCTAATACGGCCGATGTTTTTGCACAATTCAAACAAATTGTAGTATGCGAATTAAACCTTGGTCAGTTCGTGGCTTACCTGCGTGATAAAGTTCAGGGTTTCCACTATCATCAGTATAACAAGGTTCAGGGTTTACCATTTACGGTACAGGAATTAGTTGAAAATTTTGAAAAGCTTCTGGAGGAAAAGTAATGGCAGAAATATTAGAATATACGTTAAAGGATTTTAAAAGCGAGAACGAAGTTCGCTGGTGTCCAGGATGTGGTGATCATGCAGTTTTGAACTCCATTCAGAAAGCTATGTCCACCCTGGGAATTAAACAGGAAGATTTTGCCGTGATTTCCGGGATTGGATGCTCTTCACGATTTCCCTATTATATGAGCACCTACGGGTTTCACACCATTCATGGTCGTGCAGCCGCAGTAGCTTCAGGGGTGAAATGTGCAAATCCTAAACTTTGTGTCTGGGAAATTACAGGTGATGGCGATGCTTTGGCCATCGGAGGAAATCATTTCATCCATTGCATTCGGCGCAATATTGATCTCAATATTATCCTGTTCAACAATAAAATATACGGGTTAACCAAGGGTCAGTACTCACCCACATCCGACCGTGGCGCGATAACCAAAACATCACCTCAGGGGACCATCGAAAGTCCGTTTATTCCCGGACAACTGATTCTGGGAGCCGGCGGTTCATTTTTTGCCCGGGCAGTGGATAACAACATCAAACATTCGCAGGAGGTTTTTGAGGAGGCAGCAAAGCATCAGGGCACCTCAGTTGTTGAGGTTTTACAAAACTGTGTCATCTTTAACGATGGAATTCATGCCGAAATTTCGGATCCTAAAATGCGCGAAGAGCGGCAGATCTTCCTTAAACATGGTGAACCGATGATCTTTGGAAACAATAAGGATAAAGGACTCATCTTCGACAATGCGATTCTGAAGGTAGCCACAATTGGTGAAAACGGGGTTACGCGTGAGGATATCCTGGTCCATGATGTTACAGAACCCAACGGCTATGTTCATCAGCAGTTAATTGGGATGAAATTACCTGACTTCCCTGTTGCGATGGGTGTTATCCGTGCCGTAAAAGCCCCTGTCTATGATCAGCTGATGGAGGAACAAATTGAAACGGTGAAAAGCAAGTCAAAGATTAAATCGATCGATGACCTGCTCAGCAGTGGAAATACCTGGATTGTGGAATAAAATATCCAAAATCATAATGAAAGGGGGCTTAGGCCCCTTTTCTGCTTTATTCCATATTTTAACTATCTTTAAAGGGAAAAGATCTGACACAATTACTCCATGGAAAAATTAGATAACCTTTCAATTTCAGCTATTTACAAGAGACGAAAGAGTGATCGGGACATCTTTCAGGAGCTGATGCCAAACAAGGTAAAAGAGGTGCTGCTCTTTGCTACCCTTTATGATTCCTATGCCATCGAACGCGAGGGGCAATTTTCGGACAAAATATTTGGGGAATATCTTCAGCTCAATCTCTATGCCGCACCGCGCTTCACCAGCGTAAATGCAGAGGAGGATGTAAGCCGAATATTAAATACCAGGCATTTTGACCTGGCAATTATTATGGCTGGCGTCGATAAGGAGATGCCGATCAAGGTTGTCGAAGAGATAAACGCCTCCAAACCGCGCATTCCTATTCTGCTGCTGGTGAACAATAACAGCGATGTCCGGTACTTCAAGCTGGCAGCAAACCGAATACCGGCTATTGATCGCGTCTTTGTCTGGAATGGCAATTCAAATGTTTTTCTGGCGATGATAAAATACATCGAAGACAAGAAAAATGTAGCCCGTGATACCCGGCTGGGGGGGGTAAGAATTATATTATTGGTCGAAGATTCAATCAAATATTATTCCCGCTATCTGCCATTGCTTTTTACAAGTGTGATGACCCAGACTCAGGCCCTGGTATCCGATGAATCAACGGATGAACTCCATAAAATATTCAAGTACAGGGCACGCCCTAAAGTCTTGCTCGTGAGTACTTATGAGGATGCGCTGGAGGTTATTTGCGAATACAAGGAGAATCTTTTATGCGTGATCTCGGATGTTAAATTTTCGCGCAACGGAGTTAACGACGAAGATGCCGGCATCGACCTGCTTAAATTTGTTAAGCAAACCCTTCGCTATCCCATCCCGTTATTACTTCAGTCACATGATGTTTCGAATGCCAGACGGGCAAATGAAATTCAGGCGGGATTCATCAATAAGAATTCTGATACCCTGTCTCATGATATCAACGAATTTATTAATAGTAACTTAGGATTTGGCGACTTCATCTTTCGCAATGGGGAAGGAACCATTATCGGAGTCGCGAAAAACCTCCACGAATTTGAGATGATGGTGGCAAAAGTGCCGGTAGAATCATTGGTCTATCACGGAAAATCAAACGATTTTTCAACCTGGTTGCTGGCCCGCGGAGAAATTAATATTGCGGAACGACTGATCCCTTATAAAATCGATGAATTTGATGATCCGTCAAAGATCCGCGATATCTGCCTGAGTGTTTTCGCTGATGTGCATGAGAAGCGAAACCGCGGCAGGATTATCAATTTCGATCCTGCGCTGGTAAAGGGAAGCAGGTACATTGTGAGGATGGGCCTCGGATCTTTGGGAGGTAAGGGAAGGGGACTGGCTTTTATGTGCAACCTCATGGAAAATATCGACATGAAAGGCTTAATACCGGGCATCAATATCCGAATGCCGGCTACCGCCGTGATTGGAGCCATTGAATTTGATAATTTCATGGAAGAGAATAACCTGTACGATATCGCCTACCATCAGTCCGACTTTCGGAGAGTTAACAGCGCCTTTCAAAAGGCTAATTTGAGTGACCCGCTGAAAGAAAAACTGCTGCAGTATGTGCGTAAGGTCAACCATCCCCTGGCAATAAGGTCGTCGGGATTATTTGAGGATTCACTGCTCCAGCCCTTTTCAGGGGTATATGCGACCTACCTGATTCCCAATAACCATCCGGATGAAAATGTCAGGTTTGAGCAATTGCGTACTGCTGTTAAGCTGGTCTACGCCTCCGTATTTAGCGATGATGCACGAAGCTATTTCAATGCGATCAACTATAAGATTGAAGAGGAAAAAATGGCCGTAGTTATTCAGCCTGTTGTGGGACAGGTACATAATGAAAAATTCTATGTCGATATCTCCGGAGTGGCTCAGTCCTATAATTATTACCCCTATGCGTATATGGAGCCAGAAGACGGGTTTGCAGTCATCGCAGTTGGGCTGGGTCAGGCAGTTGTGGGCGGTGAAAAGGCATACCGGTTTTGTCCCAGATACCCTGCTCTGAGCAATAATTCAGTGGATGATCAGGTGCGTGATTCGCAACGCGAATTTTATGCCATCGACATGAATTACAGCGTCTTTGATCTCACCCTCGAAGGGGAGATGGCTGCAATTAAAAAATATAAGATTGTTGAAGCCGAGAAAGATGGCGTTCTGGAACATTGCGCATCGACTTACAGCATTGAAAATGACCATCTTGTTCCAGGTGTTGGGGTTCGTGGGCCACGCGTAATCAATTTTGCCAATATTCTCGAATATAAACATATTCCACTCACCGATGCGCTGCTGATCCTGATGCAACTCTTCAAACAGGCCATGGGAGCTCCGGTGGAGATGGAATTTGCCCTTGATTTAACCAGCGGCGAGAATGGATGGCCCACATTTTACCTGCTTCAGCTCAAACCTCTTATACGCCGGGAGGCAGAGATCGCGATCGACCTCGATTCGGCCGATAATTCAAATCTGCTGCTTAAGTCGACCAAAGGGATGGGGAATGGTAAACTATTAGGCATCACAGACGTTGTTTATGTCGATATTAATACTTTTAACAAGACCAAGACCAGGGAAATGGCCGGTGAAATCGCAGCGATTAATAAAACCCTCAACGGAGAGAATAGAAACTATATTCTTATCGGTCCCGGCCGATGGGGTACCCGCGATGAATTTACCGGAATCCCTGTCACCTGGGCTCAAATAAATAATGCAAGAGTGATTGTTGAACTTGGGTTGCCCGATTATCCACTCGAGGCCTCCCTGGGCTCTCACTTCTTTCACAATGTCACTTCAATGAATGTGGGCTACTTTTCGGTTCCTGATAATAACAGTAACGATTTTGTGGAATTTGATTTACTTGAACAGCAGGAACTGATCTGGAAAGGTAAATATGTAAACCACATCAGGTTTAAAAACCATCTGGAGGTTTTAATGGATGGAAGGAAAAGAAAGGCTATAATTCGTATGCTAAGGGATTAAGTTTTCATTTTCACGAATTTAATTATCAATCAATGAGAATATTAAAAATAATATCAGGAATTACACTGCTGATCGTAATATCCTATTTTCTGGGACCTGTAATGCCTGATCCGGTGTTAAATTCAAAACTTCCTCGCCTTATTAATCCGGTTCCTGAATTCGTTGCCCACTTGGAGTCTGAAGAAAAAGTCCGTCCCGGAAACGAAGCCAAAATTATCTGGGCAAACGACTCCACCAAGGCGCTGACCGATTTTGTTCTTCTCTATTTGCACGGTTTTTCTGCAAGCCGGCAGGAGGGATTTCCGGTTAACGAAGATTTTCCCGGAAGATACAAATGCAATGCTTATCTGGCCAGACTGGCTTCGCATGGATTAATCACTGAAAACCCGCTGATCGACATGTCTCCCCAGAGGCTCTATGAGTCTGCTAAAATGGCGCTGGTAATTGCAAGCCATTTGGGGAAGAGGGTGATTATTATGGGAACCTCAACGGGTGGCACCCTCGGAATTAAGCTTGCAGCCGATTTTCCCGAAATGGTTTCCGGACTGATTCTCTATTCGCCCAATGTGAGGATTAAACAAAAGGCTTCACTCCTGTTGTCCAAACCCTGGGGCTTGCAGATTGCCCGGTTAAATTTCGGCGGTAATTTCAGAATAACTTCAGATGACCCCTCCGGAGAGATTTGCAAATACTGGTATTGCCGCTATCGGGCAGAAGGAACAGTTTATCTTCAGCAGCTGATTGATGTGACGATGACTGATGACGTTTTTTCAAAGGTCAGGTGCCCTCTGTTCCTGGGATATTATTTTAAGGATGAGGATCATCAGGATCAGGTAGTTGACGTGAAGGCGGCATTGGAGATGTTCGGCAAGGTGAGTACCCCGGCGCCGCAGAGAAAGGCCCGTCCGTTTCCTGAAGCAGGATCACATGTTATTGCAAGTAATCTCACCTCCAAAAGTTTCATGGATGTGGAAACAGCAACCTATGAATTTGCAGAATCGGTATTGAAAATGGCGCCAAAATAACCGGAATCACGGCCTTTTAAACCCATTGGGAATATGTTTTCCGGTTTGGTTGGATAGCTGTACAATCCATATTATTTCCCAATTATTTATTCCGGGCAAGTTGGTCAGGTTTGATAATTCGGGCGGTTATCCGAACTTGGTTAACTCCTGCTCAAGTTCCGTCACGGCCAGAAGACACTCATTCTCAAATCTTTCGAGGTGCTGGGCATAGGTTTCTACCCGTGTTCCGCTAATGGTGGAAAGCTGGAGTGATTTTAAATCGTAACCAAGTTCCTCCATACCTAAAATCATGACTGAGGATTTGGCTTTATGCGCCTCTCTGCCCAATTCGGCATAGTTTTTTTCCTCCAGATGTTTTTTCATATTTCCTATAAATTCAGGAACTTGCTCAATGAAGAGAAGAATAATTTCGCGCATCGAATTTTTGTCGCCTCCGGTGATATTTCTCAGATAATCTAAATTAGTGTAGGACATGGGCTATTTTTGATTTAGGTGATCAAAATTTCATTCATTAAAATTACTGTTTTTAATCGAATAACCTCGATTTATTTTTGCATCGGATCACCATAAAACAGCGATGTTGATAATATCTCAAACCCAAATGAATATTTCACCCGGGCAGTTCCATTTGACCGTCAAAAACAAATTATATCCCAATGAAAGTTATAAATTTGCACTCATCTATAATATAAAATCACGTTCCAATGATTAGAACTCCTTTTTACGAGATTCATAAGCGATATAATGCCAAGATTGTTGAATTTGGCGGATTTGAAATGCCTGTCGAATACAGTGGTATTAAAGATGAACATTTAACGGTACGCAACGGTGCCGGTGTTTTTGATGTTTCGCACATGGGCGAAATCTGGGTTAAAGGTCCAAACGCCTTGTCTTTTATTCAAAAGGTCACTTCGAACGACGCTTCGGTTCTGCTGCAGGGGCAGGCACAATATTCGTGCTTTCCTAACGGGAAAGGGGGAATAGTTGACGATCTGCTGGTTTACTATTTTGAACCTAATAAGTATATGCTGGTTGTCAATGCATCAAATATTTCCAAAGACTGGGAATGGCTCGTATCTCAAAATGATTTGGGGGCTGAGCTGGAAAATGCTTCGGGTAAAATCAGCCAGCTGGCGGTTCAGGGTCCCAAGGCCACTCAGATACTGCAGAAATTAACCGATACCGATCTCTCTTCAATCAAGTATTATACCTTCGAAGTGGGACGTTTTGCGGGAATAGAGGATGTGATTATTTCGGCCACTGGATATACCGGCGCCGGAGGTTTCGAACTCTATTTTTATAATCAGTTTGCTCAGCCGGTATGGGATGCCATTTTTGAGGCTGGCAAAGAGGAGGGGATTAAACCCATTGGCCTGGGAGCCCGCGATACACTTCGGCTCGAAATGGGTTACTGCCTCTATGGTAATGATATTGACGACACGACCTCCCCAATTGAGGCAGGTCTGGGATGGATTACCAAATTTACTGATGAAAAGGTGTTTGTTGACAAGGACTTCCTTCTCAGGCAGAAGAGGGAAGGGGTAACGCGTCGGTTAAGAGGATTTGAAATGATCGACCGGGGAATTCCGCGTCATGGATATGAGATTGTTGATTCAGAAGGTATTGTTATTGGCGTTGTAACTTCCGGGACCCAGTCACCGGTCCTTGAAAAAGGGATTGGAATGGGTTATATCCATAAAGATTTCAGCTATTTTGGCACTGAAGTCTATATCCTGGTGCGCAATAAACGGCTGAAGGCTAAAATTGTCAATATGCCCTTTATCCAGGTTTGAATGAATCAGCATCACCTTTTAATAATTACCTAATTTCAGGGATTTCTTGCCCTATTTCTGACAAATGTGTTAATTTTGTAAATAGAATCAGATTTCTCCGGTTTTTTAATCGATTTAACAAAGATTAGTCACGTTGTGACCTTTTAATATGTATCACTTTTAATTTACATTGAAATGAAAAAGCATAATTTTTACGCCGGCCCGTCAATTCTTCCTGAATATACCATTCAGAAAACAGCCGAAGCAATCCTGAATTTTGCAGGGACCTCACTTTCGGTACTGGAAGTTTCGCATCGCAGCAAGGAGTTTATTGCCGTTATGAACGAGGCCATCGCGCTGGTAAAAGAGTTGCTTGAGGTTCCGGAAGGTTATGAAGTGCTATTCCTTCAGGGGGGGGCAAGTACCCAGTTTTATATGGTGCCGTTTAATCTGCTCAAAACCAGGGCGGGCTATTATAATACAGGTGTCTGGGCATCCAAAGCGCTGAAAGAGGCCAAGTTTTTTGGTGAAGTGGTCGAAGTAGCCTCTTCAAAAGATAAAAATTACAATTACATTCCTAAAGATGTGGTGATTCCATCAGATATTGATTATCTGCACGTTACTACAAATAATACGATTTTCGGAACACAAATTTACAAGGATATCGATTCTCCTGTTCCCCTGGTGGCCGATATGTCCTCTGATATTTTCAGCCGTCCGGTCGACGTTTCCAAATACGACCTTATTTATGCCGGAGCGCAAAAAAATCTGGCCCCTGCCGGAGTAACTCTGGTTATTGTCCGGAAAGATGCTCTTGGAAAGGCGGGACGTCCAATTCCTACGATGATCAATTACCTGACCCATATCGAGGGGGAATCGATGTTTAACACACCACCCTGTCTTCCGGTTTTTTCAGCCCTTCAGACACTGACCTGGCTGAAAGCTAATGGAGGCATCAAAGCGATGGAGATTAAAAATCTCGCTAAGGCAAAGTTATTATACGACGAAATCGACCGCAATAAAATGTTTGTTTGCCCTGTTCCAGATCCTGAAGATCGCTCCCGCATGAATGTCACTTTTGTCATGGCTCCCGGTTATGAGGAACTCGAAAAACCTTTCCTGACTAAAGCTAAGGAATTGAATATTTTAGGAATCGAAGGCCACCGCAGTGTGGGCGGATTCAGGGCGTCTATCTACAACGCCATGCCGATTGAAAGTGTGGCAGTGCTGGTGGATGCGATGAAAGAATTTGAATTGAAAAATTAATTATGGCAGTATTAAAACCTTTTAAAGGACTTAGACCGCCGGTCGATCTTGCCGCTAAAGTGGCTTCACGTCCTTATGATGTATTGAATTCCGAGGAAGCGCGCGTGGAGGCAGCCGGTAATCCATACACCCTGTTGCATATTATTAAACCGGAGATCGATTTTCCTGCCGGTACCGATGAACATGAAGCTGCCGTTTATCAGAAAGCTGCCGAAAATCTCAATCTGTGGCGCAGCCAAAACTGGCTGGTTAAGGATACCGGGGAACTGCTCTATATCTATGCACAAACCATGGAAGGCAGAACCCAGTACGGTATTGTGGGTTGTGCTTCGGTTGATGATTACCTCAACGGGGTGATCCGCAAGCACGAATTAACCCGCAGCGACAAGGAGGAGGACCGGATGAAACATGTCCGGATTACCAATGCCAATATGGAACCTGTCTTTTTTGCCTATCCCGCAGTCAAAGAGCTGGATGCCATTGTGGAAAGTATCGTGTCCACACAGTCGCCCGTTTATGATTTTGTTGCCGAAGATGGTTTTGGTCACCATTTCTGGGTTGTAGAGGAGAAACAGACCATTGATGAAATTGTGAGATTATTTGGTCAGATTCCGGCCACTTATGTTGCCGACGGGCATCACCGGACAGCTGCAGCGGCCCTTGTCGGGCAAGAGAAACGGGTAAAAAACCCGGATCATACCGGAGATGAGGAGTATAATTATTTTCTGGCTGTCCATTTTCCTGATAATCAGTTGAAAATAATTGATTATAACCGTACGGTGAAGGATCTGAACGGTCTTTCAGCGGCAGAGTTGATTGAAAAAATAGGGGAAGATTTTGAAATTGAAAAATCTGGAACCCAAATTTACAAACCTGATCAATTGCATACATTTAGTATGTATCTCGAAGGGGAGTGGTATCAGCTGGTAACCAAACCGGGCCGTTACAATGACAATGATCCCATTGGAGTGTTGGATGTTACGATACTTTCAAATCTTATTCTGGATAAAATACTGGGAATTAAAGACTTAAGAACAGATAAAAGGGTCGATTTTATCGGTGGTATACGCGGCCTGAGTGAATTGAAGGCAAGAGTTGATTCGGGCGACATGAAAGCGGCCTTTGCACTATACCCCGTATCGATGAAACAGCTGATAGACATTGCCGATTCGGGCAATATTATGCCTCCCAAAACAACCTGGTTTGAGCCTAAACTCAGATCTGGACTGGTGGTGCATGAGTTGGAATAACAGGATATAAAAAGAAGGCGGCCCGATCGGGTCGCCTTCTTTATGAATTGAGAACTCAACAAATTGGATGAGCTGAACTCCGGATATCAATGCAGTTAAAATACGATTTCCCTAATCAAAAAATGCTTATAAATTACCAGTTCCTCGTTGCTTTGTCACCAAACTGAACTCCCTCCTGTAAAAAGCACTCAGGTTTTAACCTATCAGTTGTTTTCTGACCCATTTATAAACAACCACCTCCAGTAACCAGGAAAAAAGAATCATAAACAGGATATATAAGGTATATTCGATAATCACGTTGTTGATGAACTTAAGATAAGTTGCATTAATAACCAGATAATCATGCGATATATAAATTACGTAAGAACACGGGGCAAGATATTTGAAAATTCCTAAGAGCGGATTAAATCCGGTCCATTTCAGGTTTTGCCAGATTACAGCGCCAAACATCACCAGGGTTCCAAAAACGAAGTGTCTTAGTTCAATGATGGGATAGGCGGCAAGGGGATAGTTGTAATCTTTTGAAGCGGAAAAATGGATATAGAGATTCACTATAAGGACTCCAATTATGGCGAATAGAAGCCAGGCATGTGGCATGATCCTCCTGAAGGTGATTCGTTCCCCTTTCAGATAATCGGAAGCAAATCGTACGCCAACCCACCAGATTGCAAAATACATAAGCAGACGATTAATGATAAAGGGATAAATTACATAGGAAACAGCTGCTCCGATTGTTAAGAAGGTGACCCATTTATTGAGACGATCCTCATTGCCTTTTATCCGGGTAGCCAACACAAAGAAAAGCATATAAAACCACCACTCATACGATAAGGACCAGAGTACCCCATTTCCCATATAGGTACCCGATAAAACATGGGGCTTCTGCGTAATAACATCCTGAAGCATAAACAGATTTCCCAATAAGGTCGTGAACTGCGGAGATACAAATGCCCCTTCCGTGTAGCATTTGATAAGATACCCCATCAAAAATATAAGGATTAAGGGGATATATAGCCGTATAAAACGTCGGATGAAATAGTATCTGAAACTTTTATCTTTTGACTTTTCGAAGGTATATTTTATCACAAATCCCGATAAAACAAAAAATACAATCACCGATTCAGGCCCGAAACGGAATAGCATACCTATATTTATCCCGAATAAAACTATTTTTGACGGAAATACATGAAAAAGAACTACATAAAGGGCGGCAAATCCACGTAATGCCTCCAGCATTTCTAATCTTGGTTTCGGTTTTTCCATGATTATGAAGTTGAATTGAATGATGCTTAGTTTAAATAAATTGGTTGTTAGCCTCTCTGATCTAAATGAGTAATCTAATCATAAAGATTATTCCTTTAACCTTAATTGCAATTTGAATCATTTGAATCAAACGCGGTAAATGTAACACAAAAGTTAATCAGATTTTACTCTAACGCAACATTATTCAATAAAACAATTTCAACTATATAATCTACTGAAAATTAAAATAATACGCCAATTTAGGGTGGCCTGGACTGGTGTAACGTGAGATTGTATAACCATTATTTGTACATTCTGCATTTCATTTTACTAATCAGGATCCATTTCATGAGTTTATTGGTAAATTTTATTGGGTATAAAAATTACGTTATCTCATGAAGTTAAACCCGACAGGTTTTGATCCAATTGTGGTATATTCCAGCTCAGAGTCATTCAGTATGTCCTGATACAAATGTTTAATCAGGTTATCGGTAGTATCCCAACTATGGAAATAGCTAAAGAATTCTACCGGCAGCAGCAGAATATCAATGTAGACAGTGCCACAATCCTTATAAACATAGGTTTTAAACTCCTTCCTGTTTTTATCCAATAATCTCGCCGTGAGTTTAAAATTATTTTTAGTTGAAATTGGGATTAAAAACAGGCTAAGTTCACTCACAATGGTTGCTATAACCCTGCGCATCTTATGATTATATCCAACTGAATCCTGTAAATCAATTTGGATTGTAAAATCTGCATTCATTCCCATTGCCGGATCGAAGGTGCAGTTTTCAAATATTCTCAACTTATTGGTTAGATTTTCAATATGCTTTGTGAATGATTTACTCTTTTGGAGTGTCTGAAAGGGTTCCTTCTCTTCTCCTTTTATGATTAGGTGATAATGGGGAACAATATATACGCAGGGTTTTTGCCCCAATGTTTTCTGATTTGTTACCGATGTAATTTTTGGAATTAATCTTTCTGGCAGTACGATGCAACCAATCAGGCTTTGTAAAAAAAGCAGCAGAGATAATGATTTTAGTTTCATGAGTGATTCATATTAACAGCGTGACGATTACCGGATAACTAATAGCGAAAATCAGTGATGGATTGTGATTGATCAGATGTCAGTTGACGCCAGCCGGGAGATCGATTTCACGACTCAGATCCCATGTGTCACCTGCAGGAAACAGATTGACAGGCGCCATATACCGATGGAATTCTGCAATATTAATTAGCGTTCCCCACTTACAGTTGGCATTTGTGTTGGAGAGAGGCTTAGGCGATAAAGATCCTAAGGGAGCAAATATGGTTTTATTTCCCGGGCCAGTTGATGATTGTCCTAAACGTTGTAGCTTCGCCCTTTGAGTCACATTGGTTATGACTTTTTATAAGGCAACTGTGAAAGAAGCACTGAAAAGCAAATTATTGAAAAAAGCATAACTCAACGGTACAGATTTGGTAAATATACCTGTTTGGAACCTGAGGTTGTGTGTTTTAAGTGGCTGTAATTCATGTGAATATATAAGTGCAGGATATTCCAATGCAGGTGTGTTAAAATGTGTGACAAGTGTAGAAATTATTTTAATCCGGGAGGAGGGCATTTAGGAGGGAATAACGATCTGGCAATCGGCTGATTTGGGGTATAAATGGCTTCGCTGCCTTGTACACTTTCAGTCAGTATGAATTTATGTCGTTAACCGGATGGGGTTAAATTGGTGATAATTGATCCGAAAACTGCCAGTCAGTTATTATAATCCGGATCGGATACACAGCATTTGTGTCTGATATCGTATAATAAAGGCCGATTTTCCGTGAGGTTTATCTTTTCCTGGCGGTCTTTTTCTTTTTAATCTGGAAGAGGTAAGTCAGCTTAACCTGGAGCCCGTTGCTTTGTGAAATGGAATAGATGTATTTGTTCGGATCAAAAAGATTGGGTAAACTGTAAAAGCCACGTCCTTCAAGGGCAATGGCTCCGCCGCCTTTGAGATGATATTCCATTCCAATTCCCGCAGTGAAAAGCAAATCGATTTTACTGCTTGTCGGTTGTCCGAATAAAACATTGTAAAGTGCGTTTCCGGGCTCACTTACTGCCGGATCTTTATATTTTTCCTGTTCTGAAATCTGATAGGCAAATTCAGGACCTAAATTAAGGATAAACCGCACTGATTTTTTCCCGATATTGATGTGGGTCATTATTGGTACGCTGATATAGTTGAGGCGACGGGAATAACCGGCAGAATCCTGTTTCCAACCTTTCTGGGTATAATTTAACTCTACCTGAAATCCAATATGCGGCTCGGAGATCAGCCGGAACATTATCCCGCCCGAATTGCCCTGCAAATAGGATTCTGTAATATTAGGGTAAAACCTCACCTTTGTAAAAGTCATTCCCCCGGTTGCGCCCATATATAACTCCGTTTTGAAATCGGCTGGTTGCCCAAGAACAGCGAATGAGCATACTGTTATCAGCAAAAGCGTAAGGTATTTCTTCATGCAATTGATTAAAGTTCAATCCAAATTTGTCCGGGTGTAAAGATAAAAAAAATAGCAAGGATGGTCGAGCTGAATTGTCCATCTCATTAACAAATTTCAAATCCCATAATTGACTCTAATTAGCCGCTTTTTTATACATTTGGATGAAAATTCAGACCAATGACGATTGAAGGCAATTTAATAAAAGTACGGGAGTCCCTTCCGGCAGGTATTCAACTTGTTGCAGTTTCAAAAACCAAAAGTAACGGCGAGATTATGGAAGCCTACAGGGCCGGCCAACGGATCTTCGGAGAGAATAAAGTCCAGGAACTGCTGCACAAATGGGAATCTTTACCTAAGGATATTGAATGGCATTTCATCGGACACCTCCAATCAAATAAAGTAAGAGCCATTGCTCCCTTCATTTCGATGATACATGCGGCAGATAGTTGGAAGATTTTGAATACGATCAATGAAGAGGCTCAGCGGGCCGGTCGGATAATTCCCTGTCTGCTCCAGTTTCACATCGCAGGTGAAGAGAGTAAATATGGCTTTGTGCCCGGGGAGTCTGAACAGGTGTTTTCACAGAAGGATCTTTTGGGTTTAAAAAATCTGATGATTTCCGGTGTCATGGGTATGGCCACTTTTACGGATGATGAGGCGCAGATTAACCGGGAATTTTCAACGCTTAACGGATTATTCCACCGATTAAAGACATTATTTTTTCAGGAAAATGAAAATTTTCGTGAAATCTCAATGGGAATGTCGCAGGATTATCTGCTCGCCATCGAAAATGGAAGTACGATGGTGCGGATCGGAAGTACGATTTTTGGAGAACGGTGTTTGGTCGGTGAATAAAGTATGAAGTTTACTTCTAAGACAACATAATTGAATATCAGGTATCTTATAGCATTGATTTTTACGCTTGGCATAATGGCCGCGCGTGGGGCCGAAAGTCTGACGATTAACCTGAATAGCACTGCTGCGGCCCAGTACTGTTCAAATCCGGTGGTCCTGGCCCAGGATATAACAATCAATGCTACCTTCCAGATTACCGGGATGAAGGTTTCATTCAGCCAGGGGTTTATTTCCGGTGAAGACGAATTAACTTATACCCCTCCCGCGGGCTCATCGGTCGTTGGTACATGGTACTCTACCCAGGGATATTTATTGTTGCAGGGCAGTTCCACCGCTACTCCTCTCGATTATGCCAGTGCCATAGCGCAGGTGCAATACAAAAATGATAAACCCATTCCGACATTAGGGATCCGGAAGATCTCTATCTCCTTGGTAAATGCAGATTATCTTCCTTTTACCGGCCATTTTTACCGTTTTATTGCACGTCGCGGTATTTCCTGGACAGAAGCCAGGGCTGAAGCCTCTGCCGATTCGATGATGTATTATGGCTTAAGAGGCTATCTGGCAACAGTTACCAGTGTGGAAGAAAATGACTTTATCAAACTAAAAACCAAAGGTGTCGGATGGATCGGAGCGAATGATAAGGCGCAGAACTACTATTGGCGCTGGGTTACAGGGCCGGAAGGGCTCGAAAACAGTGGACAAGGACGGTTATTCTGGATTGGTTCAGGGGCTCAATATGCTTCGGGGATTCCCGGGACTGGTCCTGTTGCAGGCGCATACACGAACTGGAATTCAGGTGAACCAAATGACACCGGGGGTATTGAATTTTATGCGCATATAACTTTTTTTCCGAGTGATCCGTCCTCCTCTTACAAATGGAACGATCTCCCCGATGCTGGCAGCACCGGAGATTATACACCGGCGGGTTTTCTGATCGAATATGGTGGCATGCCGGGCGATCCGGCAGTGAGTCTCTCGGCAACGCTTGATCTTCAGGTCAACTCCCTGCTTTTTAAAACGGGCCCTGTTCCGGCCATTTGCGCCCATGATACCGTTACGCTGAATCAGCCCGATAAAAGTTATCTCCCGGCAGTTTATTCCTGGAGACCCTCCGCATCGCTCACGAACGCTTCAATTGCCAACCCGGTTGCCTCGCCGGCGGTCAGTACCGATTATACCGTTACAGGTACCCGCGGAGTGTGTGTCGATTCAATGCATTACACGGTTCCGGTTAATCCGTTGCCGGTTGTAAATCTGGGCAACGATACCACTATCTGTAATCCGGCCACTATTGTTCTGGATGCCGGAGCTCCGTATGCCAGTTACAGGTGGTCGCCGGGCTCTGAGACAACCCGGAGTGTTGTGGTGAAAACGTTTGGAAACTACAGCGTTGCCGTCTCAGATAGTCATGGATGTAAAACAACCGATCAGATAAAAGTTTCTTTCACCAACAATCCCAGCCTTGATTTTTCGAAGCTTGACACGCTGATTTGCGGCAGGAAATCGGATCTTCTTGATGTGGGCAGCGACAAGGGGAGCTTTACGGTGCGTCGGCTGAGCGACGGTTTTGATTTCAGTGATCTGAACGTTTCAGTTCCCGGTTACGGAACGTACCAGTTTCTGGTCAAGGCGACAGACAGTTTCTCGTGTTATTCAGATTCAACCGTTAAGCTGGGATTCCACGATATTCCGACAGTTGCCTTGTCCATTGACTCTACAACGTGTTACCACTATAATCTGAATGCGTCGTATCTTGGCAATGCCGATCTTTCGGTTGCCGGTTTTACCTGGGTCTTCGGCGGGGATACGATTTTTAGCGGGAAAGGGCTTG